>CEVF01152789.1_pt1 | contig 233114 bp, 190 predicted proteins | sample 356441 | NCBI WGS metagenome assembly CEVF01 (sample SAMEA2622765, study PRJEB7988) | marine metagenome | biome: marine biome (ENVO:00000447); feature: surface water layer (ENVO:00002042); material: "saline water (ENVO:00002010), including plankton (ENVO:xxxxxxxx)" | depth 5 m | reverse complement strand
TGGTGATTTCCGATTCGCCAATGGGTTCCCCGCCGTAGACAATATCACCGACAATGGGATGTCCTATGTGTGACAGATGCACACGGATTTGATGCGTGCGTCCGGTGCGCAGTTCAACTTCCACGAGGCTGTAACCTTCATACTGTTCGCGGACACGATAGATGGAGACAGCGTGTTTGGAGAGATGATCTTCACGGACACAAAAGGCTTCATTGATCGTGGGGTGACGAGCGATGTGTTGCTCGATGACTTCGCCTTCACAATCGAAATTGCCATGCACCAAAGCAAGGTAAGCTTTGAGTGTTTTGCGTTGTTCGAACTGTTTGGCGATACCCCAGTGTGTCTCTTCGTTTTTGCCAACGACCAGGACACCTGTGGTGTATTTATCCAGTCGATGGATGATACCTGGGCGGAACTCTGCAGCACCGACATCACTGAGTCCTGCGACCTTGCCGAGTTCTTCTTTGCTGAGTCGTTGCTTTTTCTTGAACCCGCGTGTTTGATGTGCTTTGAAGGTTTTACCTTCCGCTTCGACCTGTTGTTTAAAGCGGTATGCCAGGCCGTTGATGAGCGTACCGGAGGTATGATTGCGTGCCGGGTGGACGATGATGCCTGCCTGCTTGTTGAGAACCAGAAAGCCATCTTCTTCGTGGAGAATTTCAATGGGAATGGGTTCAGGCTCAATGGTCTTGACAGCTTGACCGGGCAGTTCAACTTCGATGACATCGTTTTCGCGCATCGTTGCGCTGGGCTTGGGTTTGACTTTGCCGTTGTAAATCACCATGCCTGCGTCGATGAGTTTTTTGACTCGTGAACGTGAGACGCCTTTGAGACGTTGCTGCAGATAAGCATCCAGTCGCATGAGATTGCTGCGTGAAACGACAAAGCGATGGTGCCGTTGGAGGCCATCATCGTCCTCCTGGGATTCATCACTTTGTTCGTCTGAATCGATAGCTTCATCGTCATCATCAAGTGAATCGACTATGTCATCATCGTCTTCGAAAGACTCGAATTGATCATCATTATCAGGCGGCATGGCAATACAGTTTCACATGGCTTACTGATCAAAGACAAACAGCATTGCCGGTCGCATGGATCATTCTTCCGACTTACTGTCCTCATCGGTGATACCAGGCAGTGCCGGGGTCGAAAGATTCAGGTCAAGACTGGGAGCCTTGAATTCGGCTTTGGGTTCGTCGGAGACCGGCTTGGGAGCAGGCTTGGGCAAAGCCTTGGCAAAGTGGACTGGCTTTTTGAGTTGGGCAAGTTTGGCTTTGCGACCCTTGGCCTGTTGAGCAAGCACAGCATAGGTCGTGCCAGCTTGGGTGACTGCTTGATCATAAGCAGCGTCAGCAGCATCCCAATCGCCCTGTGCTTCAGCAACGCTAGCTAAACCAAGCAAACCGTTAATCTGTAACACAACGTGAACGTTCTTGTCGTCAGCAACGGCCTGATACATCTTGCGGGCATCTTTGAGCAGTTCCTCAGGTTCTCTGATTTGAGGTGCTGCCAATTCAACTGTGTTTGGTGTGGCAACTTCATCATCGGCTTTCTCGGTATCCGTAGCAGCATCGGTGGTGTCCGATGCGGGGACAACTTCCTGAGCTTTGGCAGGCGGAAGAGTGGCTTGCGCCAAGAGCAGGTCCGCACCACGCAGGTAAGCCAAGGCTTTGACCGAGCCACTGTTTTCAGAAGCCGTCGCACTATAGCTTTCGGGGCTGGTGCTTTGAGCCAAACCACCCCATGCACTTTCGTGAGCCTGATGCTTGTTGTAGTTGTAGAAACGAACCGCGGTGAATGATCCCAATGCGATGACGATGACGATGAGTGTCATCTGGCCGTACTTGTTCCACCATTCATTGAAATGGGTAAGGAAAACAACCAGGTCATTCTGTTCCAACTCGTGACGATGTTTCGAATCCATTGTGTTGTGTCTCTCTGTCGTCCCGTTGTATCGGGAGGGGTTGCAGCAATGCCACGTTAATGATCCGCAGCATGGTGTGATCCATAACTCCGTCGCGTACCGGCGACTGGCTTATCAGCGAGCATGGAAGTCGGAAGATTGTAACCGATTTTAGCCGTTGGAGCCTAAATTTAGATTCGGCATCGGACCGTTAGGAGAAGCGGCACCAGAAGGAACGTTATAGATCGGGCCGATCATGATCACCACGGTAACACGGTCACCTTGTGGGTACATCAAAATACGCAGGCGTTCGGGACCTTTGGTGCGGTTGAGTACAAAGCCGTTGTCTTGATGTTCGTCGCTCCCCATTTTCCAACCGTTCATGTCTAAACGGCGACGGTAGAACTCAATAACATCTTCGAACTTGGCTCGCCCCTGGTAAACATGCTTCACTTCACGAGCGTTACCGGTGATTGATGACTGGGACTGTTTAACTAGTGCTTTAAACGCAATAGGCTGGCCAACATCTGGGATCAGTGGCTGAGTCTTACCCACCAATCCATGGGCCTGCTGAGGTTCGAGCAGCTTCCATTCTTCATTGATGGGGTTGGGATAGGCAACTTTTTTGCCGTTACATCCCATCAACAGGCAAGCAGGCAGCAGATAGAGAGCCATAATGGCGACGACTGTGGTGTTTTTTCTGGGATTCATAGCAACTAAAGTTTACTTGGATCAGAATTTGGGAGCAACTGGAAACAGTAATTTCCCTTAGAGAATTCAAATCAAACAGCCTGACGCATGCATGGGTTTGATCATTGCCGTCGGCACTTCTGGAACAGTTCTAATTCGAAATACCAAATCGATTCCCGTATCATGTCCACCATGACAACGCTTGCAGACAGTTCAAAAATCGCCTCACTGGTCAGCGAACTGGCTGGCCAGATCAACACGGCCATATCAGCCAATGAGTCCACCCACCCGTGGGCCATAGTCGGGATTCGCAGTCGAGGCGACTTACTCGCTGGACGTATCTCCGAGCAACTCGACTCATCGGTGATCGAAGAACGACTGGGTGTACTGGACATCACGCTTTACCGCGATGACCTTTCTGAAATCACCCATCAGCCGGTTGTGCGAACCACCGAAATTCCATTTGATATTGATGGCATGAATATCGTTCTGGTGGACGATGTGCTCATGTCCGGCCGATCCATTCGTGCAGCATTGCAATCGCTGATGGATCTCGGCCGCCCGCGACGTATTTGGTTAGCTGTTCTGGTGGACCGAGGGGGACGTGAACTACCCATCAGTGCGGACTTCGTGGCAGTGGATCTCAAATCACAACAACTCGACAGCGACACCATCATTGATGTCCATCTGACGCCACTTGATGAGCAGGACTGCATCACTACCCATCCCAAACAGAAAGGCCCAACCAAGTGACCCAAGCCGGTTTGGATTATGCATGGCCTCATCGTGACCTGCTGGGACTTGAAGACCTCAGCGCTCAGGACATTCGTTTCCTTCTTAAAACGGCACATGGCTTTGAAGACGTCAGTACGCGAAGCATCAAAAAAGTGCCCGCGTTGCGCGGTCGCGTGGTCGTGAACCTGTTCTTTGAAGACTCCACCCGAACACGCTCAAGCTTCACCCTTGCAGCAAGCAGACTCTCAGCAGATATCCTCGAACTCACCGGTAAAGGTTCGAGTGTTTCCAAAGGCGAAACACTCACCGACACCGCGCGAAACATTGAAGCCATGGGCGTGGACCTGATCGTCTGCCGACATGCACAAAGTGGTGCAGCCAAACACTTGGCTCACGCGATTAACTGCTCGGTGATCAACGCAGGTGACGGCCAACATGAACATCCTACGCAGGGACTGCTGGACATCTACACACTGTGTAAACGCTGGAACCTCATGGACACCATGGATCTCACCGGCAAGAGCGTCGCCATCGTCGGGGACATCGCACACAGTCGCGTGGCACGATCCAATATCCACGGCCTGCAAAAACTCGGCGCCAAAGTCATTCTCGTCGGACCACCAACCTTATGCCCTGGCACATTCCGATCACTGGGTTGTGAAGTCTCCCATGACTTGGATGATGTCCTGCCTCGCATTGATGCGATCAATATGCTTCGCATTCAATTCGAGCGCATGACCAGTCAGTTCTTCCCAAGTGTCCGCGAGTATGCCACCCTCTTTGGATTAACCGGGCAACGAATTAAAAAAGCACGACCGGAATTACTGGTAATGCACCCTGGCCCGATCAATCGTGGTGTGGAACTGGATGCGGCTGTGGCAGACGGCCCCCAAAGCACCATCCTCGAACAGGTCACCCACGGCCTGGCTGTCCGCATGGCAGCAATGTTCCTCTGCCTCAATGCCAAAAACAGAGAATAGAATTGATCGGGGTTCAAAACGATGCTGCTTATCGCGGTCCTAAAATCATGGCATGTGGTCGCCATCGTCGCATTGATTGCAGTGCTGGCAGTCTACAAATATGTGACCGCGAAAATGATTGACCAACCCAGCCAGCAGTCAGACCAAATCGACATGCTCAGCAAACGACTCAACCACCTTGAAAATCAGCTGACTCAAGTTTCACACCAACTTGAAGAACTCCTTGAACAGCAAAATACAGACGACAAACATGACTGACACTAATAAACAAACCGGCTTACTACTGGTCATCTCCGGCCCATCAGGAGTCGGGAAAACCACCATCACCCGTGAAGTGATTAAACGTCTTGATGCGCAATTCAGCATCTCCATGACCACACGCCCGCAAACTCAAAGCGACACCGATGGGCTGGACTATATGTTTGTCACTGAAGACATTTTCAAACAACATATCGAAAACAATGACCTGCTCGAATGGGCAGAGGTCTTCGGCAATCACTACGGCACCCCGCGAAAACCTGTCGACGAAGCACTGGCATCCGGTCGGATCATGATTCTGGAAATTGATGTCCAGGGCGCGATCGATGTGAAGAAAAATATGCCTGATGCCTATGGGGTATTCATCCTCCCACCCCATGAAGATGTCCTGCTTAAGCGACTGCGTGACCGCGCCCGTGAAGATGAAGCGATCATCCAGAAACGATTCAACAAAGCCAAACTCGAAATCACCATGGCTAAAGAGTCCAATGTCTATGACCTGTTTGTGGTCAACGATGTCTTGGAAGATGCCATTACCAAAATCGTCACAGCCGTCAAAGCTGAACAAACCAAACGCAACGCATAAACAACTTGCATTCTTGATTGGAATCCGCCATGCCCAATCCTGTGAATATCCGCGAACTTGTCCCCCTGCTGATGGTCAGTGATTTAAAACACTCACTGACGTTTTACATTGACAAACTCGGCTTCCAACTCTGCCAGCAAGCTGATGACAAAGGCAACCTTATTTGGTGTCGCATTGAAAAAGATGGTGTCGCAGTGATGCTCCAACAGGCTTGCCTGGATGAAGACGACATGTCAAAAGTTGGAAACGGCGTCACGCTGTACTGGATATGCGATGATGTGGACACACTCCAAAGCCAGTTCGCTGCCAACGGTCTTGAACTTAATGATCCGACGGTCGCATACTATGGCATGAAACAACTCTACCTCAAAGATCCCGATGGCTATGATCTTTGTTTTGAGTCTCCAGTCCAATGCGATTAAAGACCATGATCCCAAGGCACATCCTCGACACCTTCAAGCATATTGGCCCAACGTGCTAAGGCAAACAGTAAATCACTAAGCCGATTCAGATACGTGATGACCATCGGGTTCACATCGCAAGTCTGGGCGGACTCCACCGCAAAGCGCTCAGCACGGCGACAGACTGCACGCCCAAGATGCAATCGTGCAGCTAGCTCGCTTCCTCCGGGCAGAATAAATGCGCGTAACGGTACCACTTGCACGGTCGCATCATCAATCTCTTTTTCCAAACGGTCAATATGCTCATCACCGACACGCCAAATCACATCACCTGCTTCATGGGGCATTGCTAAATCCGCGCCGAGATTAAACAGCTCATGTTGTATCCGAAGCAACTGATTTTTGAGTTGAGCATGATTGCATGACGACACCGCAACGCCCAATAAGCAATTGAGTTCGTCAATTGTCCCACAGGCGACAATGCGAATATCCACTTTGGAGACTCTTTGGCCACCTAATAAATCAGTTTTTCCTAAATCGCCACGACGGGTATAAAGCTTCATGAGGTTGCTCGCTGAGTGTCATAAAAAAACCTGCCCCGTTGCCCACACGATAACCTGTTTTGACCTTACTGCAACAGCCGGTTGTGGTATTAGACTAGATGGTAGTACACATGTGGTGTAAGCCCTTGACGCGACACACATTCTCAACAAGCATGAACTCCGATCATTTCAATTAACACTGTAAAAACAGGCTGTTTTGAATGTGGAAAAACAAAGTCCATATAAATAAACTTTCGTTTTTTTCTTTCCAAAGACTGGATTTTTGCGCGTTTATAACCGATAAATTAAGTAGCCCGTGACTAGCTCAACATAATCGCACCTAAGTCCGACATACAGTGACTACCTTTAGCGGAATGGAAAAAGCGAGCAGTTTCACGGGCTTTTTTTATGCGCCGATTTTGCCCCTCTACATCGCAACTATCCCATGACAATTCATGACGCATGACTATGCAGCGCGAAACTTGCAGATTATCACAGTGACAGTTAAGACAGACTCAAGGGACCCTGATTCGCTTGACGACTTGATCAGCATAGAGCAGATCATATTTTCCCTTAGCCGGTTTGGGGAAGATCAGATGAAAGCGGTATTGATGCCAAGGTGACCAGTCGGCTTTGACCTTTTCATCGACAATGGCTCGAAAGACATTGCATGCAGGATCAACTTTCAAATTCATATCCCCACCGTTGTACTTGTAGTCAGCTTTAATCCCCAGAGCGGAGCTGTATTGCAAGTTACCATTGATGGTCATGCCCTTGGCTCCGATCGCGTCAGGATCACGTGAGTGGGCACGAAAATCAATCTTACCTGCCATCCCTTGTGCACCGGTAAAAGTTAACTTACCGAAAATGGGCAGGCGATCATAATCCGGCCAATCAATTTCTTCAGGAATCAGTCCCGGCACATAGGACATGCGTATATCACTGGTACTCGATGAACCGAGAATCAGGGTCATATCGTTGGGCAACTTCTCCATCAAGATTGTCCCGGAAACTTCCGTGGTCCCGGACTTGAGCTTGTAGTGATGAGAGATAAGCAGCATGTCATAGCCACTGCGTGAATTGTTGTTCTCCAACATGGACTGCTGGATCGCCACATCCAACAAAACATACTGCCCCTGCGTGCTGGGTTTGACGGCAAAGATGTCAAAGTTCCCACCTACAGCCAGGTATCCGGCATTACCGTATAACGTTGCGCTGCCGGCTTTGGTTCCGCCTTTGTGGTTGATGGTTTTAAATCCTTCGAGAATGTTGCCAGTCGTCTGAATCTCGGCCTTTAAGACCACCACGCCATCAACAATCTTCATGTCGTAATACCGGAACTTGGCGGCTGGGCCTGTCACAAACCAGTAAAACGCATAACCGAACACCAGAAACACCGTAGCGACGATGGCAATATTCCGCGGTGTACAAGGTATCCCAAGAATATTGAGCGTTGCCGCTTGAGCTTTTTGCTTGTGCTTCTTGTCACGGTTGCCCATCTCATCGCGCCCACACTCAGGACAATGCGTCTTTTTAAATGGATAAGGCGTCTTGCAGTAAGGACACCTGGTCATACCCGATTGGACAGCAGGTGCAGCAGAAGGGACCGACGGATTCGGGTCGGCCACAGGCATCAGTTCATCGGCAAAGCTGCTGTTTGCTCCGGCTGAGGCTGCAATGGAAGATGAAGGTACGGGTATCTGCGGCCCACGATCATCGTCTACTGAAAGTTCATATAAATTTTCGTCCGACAATCCTTCGTCAGATTCTACAGGTTCCAGATCGGGATCTTCAATTACTTCCAACTCATCATCTTCGATGACATCCTGTTCGTCTGAATCCTCTGTGCTTAAACCAGTCGGTGCAGTGCTGCCCGGACTCACCAATGCATCCAGTGAATAGGTACTGCCGGATTGATCAGATGTAGAACGGATGCCAGCTGTGGGTTCGGTGGGTGCCTGCTCAGGCATGTGTAACACATGTCCACACGCACATTGGAACTCCTGGCCTTTGAGATAATTAAGCCACGGATGCGCCTCGCCACAGGATGGACAAAAAATACTCGGCTCGTTGGATTTGGACATCAAGCATAGCCCCACTGCTGATCCACTGCGGCCATCCCCATTGCGGCCACGTGTCTCTGGATGAATCGACATGGATTATAGAGGATATGCAATGCATGTGTGAACACATAAATTCACAGACACAGTTATTGCAGTGTCAATCGCCGGTTGTTCTGCGGTAGTCTTGAGGTTAAACCATTGAACAAGTTCGTTCACCACTCACCGCCTCTTTAGGGCATCCGTATCTCTAACCATGATTGATTCGCCAATGCTCTTTCCAACTTGTACCTGCTAAACCAGTTTAATCGTGAGGTTCTCATCCAATGGCTGCTGGGCATGATTGCAAATCTGGATCATGGACTTTATCAAAATTGAATCTGAATAATTTCGTGCAAATCAACCCTTTCAATGCAAAAGGACAAGACACCCTGTTCAAAGTCCGTCTCAGTGATCAGATGACCAGCAGGTTGGCGGATCACTTTGGACGGCGACTTGTCGAGTTGAACCTTTATCTGCAACGGGCCAATGGCTGGCAACTCGTCATAGGTGTAGCAGTTCTGATCCGCATGTGAGCCGAACGCATTGATCAGGTTGATCATCAGGTCATCGCCCTGCTGGTTCACAGCGACGTCGACATGATGCGATCCGGTGACTTGTACGATTGGATCAGGAAACAGTGCACGAAGCATGTCCCCCATCAGATCACGAGCCACCGCAGTCCTGGCGGTTGTGTATCGCTTGCCAATGTCCATGTGGATCGCTGCGATCTTGCCTTTACCTAATTGTCGAATCGTACAGGCAGGCGTCATCGCATCCAACGGTTCACAGCGTGGGTAAAACCAATGCGACACCTGCGCGTCCTGAGAGTCGATGACTTCAAAAATCGGTGTCTGGAAATTACCCATCACACCTGCTTTACTCTGCACGTAAACCGTACATCCGTCAATACGTTTACCGGTGACACCCAACTCCCTGGCAAAATGCTTGACACTATCTGGACCGACGATCAACAGGTTGCCCCCCTGTCGGACATACTCAAGCAGCCGAGCTTTGAATTGATCACTCAGATGTAACCACTCGCCAAAAACCAGCAGTTTGAAACGATCAATATCTTCTTCCAACTCCCATGGCATCGGCGTCTGCACAGCATATTGGTTATCCAGGATATTGCGGAGATGGCCTTCCATCGGATCATAAAAACCACCCCAGGGACAAAACAAGGAATCCGGCTGACGGTAGTAAGACTCACTGCTGAGGATCAAACCCACCTGTGGCACGGGAGTCGCGCGATGACAAACGGCCTGACGCTCTCGGCAGAATTCAATCACCTTTGCGGCAATACCCATCTCCCATTCAAAAATCGAGCCATCACGTTTCTGCTTGTAATAGACCTGGAACCCGCCCCCCATCGCCAACACTGCAGCAGCTTCCTGAGACAGTTGCACAGCAGACTTGGGACTTGAGTCCTTTTGTGCCCATCGCCCATTAAAGCCCCATGCCATCAGATCCCATGGACGTGGCTGACCTTGCATGATCCGAGCTTCAAGACAGGCGCGATTAAAGCCGTTGGTGGGTGTGACATCACCGGAAATAAAATCCACATCCAAGGTCGCCTTTTCAGGCATGTGTCCGGAGTATGCCCAGTTGCTGGCAATCTCAAAGTCCGGGTGCGTCTTGCGCATCTGGCTGATGTAATGGGCGACATAGTCACGAAAGCCTTGCCTTTGAAATGCCTGATAGTCCAACCAATCCGGATCATCGGGGCTTTGAGGCATCTGCTCTTTGCCTGTCGCCTGTTTCCATGCTTTAAGTGCATGCGGCGAATAGTCCATTTTCAACCCCCAGCATTCACCATCAATCCAGACGCCATCGACCTGGTAATCATCGACGAGTTCGCGGAACATGGGGATGAGTAATGCATCGACATAGGGGCCAAATACGGATGTCGACCCATTGTCATGGGGCGTCCCATCAGCCTGGCAACTGGCCCAGTGTGGATGCTGCTTGACGGCCTGTTGATCAATGACACCTGAATAGTGCATGTACAGACTCACGCCTGCTTCTGCGGTTGCCTGCCGCCAGAGTTGGAGTTGATCCTTGATAAAACCCGGCGAGGGTGTGCCGACTTTCGTCGGATAGCTGGCAAAACCCGGATGCCCTTTACAGTCACACTGCACATAGTCGGGCTTGGTGCGATCGAGCATTTTTTGGAGCATGCTCAAGGTGACCGTTTTACCGACATGCGTGCAATCGTCGCCAGCATGAAAGTCAAAATGCAGTCCAACGAAGGATTCGGAACGTTTTAGTCGACAAGGCAAATTTGACATCGTGTTGTACTCCAGAGATGGGATTCTATTGCATCGTCTGGAGATGAAATGTCAAATACAAAAGCCTAATTTACTTGGAACTTTCCAGAATTTTTTCCAATAGACGCCAAGTCAAACGTTCACCGGCTAATTGCAGCGCTTTTCGGCCTGCCAGGTTTTCGCCCAAATCCACGGCACGTGCCATCTGGCGATCCGCAAAGATCACTTTCCCTGTGCCGCGGTCGATGATATTAATCTCCACGCGAGCAATCGCGCTGTTGAGATTACCGATACGGGCGCCAAATTCACTAAAGGCTTCACCGGCAATGATCCAGTCGGCTTTGGCGGCTTCGCCGGAGAGCTTGGGATCCTTGAGATGCTTAAGGGATTTTGTGAGTTTATTGACATTGACTTCATAAATCGTCACGCCACATGCCAGGAGCATACGTTTAATTTCCGTCTCTACAGCTGGATCTGCCTGGGCGGCCTGCACTCGAGCAATGTGTTCCTCAGGCACAGCTACTACCACCGTAGGCATTTTCTTGTCTTTAAATTTTTCTTTCCATACATCAAGTGACGGAGCCTTGCTTTGCTGTGCCACGAGGGACGCGGCTTTGGCCTGATATTTATCTCTAATTTTCTCTGCCAATTCAAAGACCAGTTCTCCCAGGTCACGATCGGCTTTACCGGTCACTGCGACCATCTGCACGAGGCTGGTTTCCGTACCGATGAGTTTGGCGGTGAGATTGATGGTCTGCCCCAGCTGGAAAGCCTTGCCACAGACCATCAATCGAGCCCCAACAAGTTTGCCAATCTGGATGGCCTTGGCATTATCGACCATGCCGGTGAGATTGATTTCCTGCTCTTCAAGAATCTTGCTCATGGACTGTCGTTCGACAAGTACGACATCATCAAGTTCACTGAGGCTCGCAGCGACGATCTGGCTGATTTGATCCCCCAGATCCTTTTGGCCGGTCGAAGTCGTATCAAACGGGAAGACCACGACGGACATGGGGGCTCCCCAAGCGGTGAGTGCTGTCATAAGGGTAAAAAACAGGCTTAAAGACAATGTTTTGCGAATCATGGTATTTACCTTTTGGATCAAGTTTTCTCGTAGACCAATATTTAATAGTTACCAATAGTCGGAATTGGGGCTTGGGGTATTTGCGTTTGACGTAAAGCGTCAAGTTCTTTGGCATGACGTGAACGTGTAGGACGAATCGGAGTAGCCAGATAATCGAGTATATTTTCAATGACCTGTGCAGCACGCGGGTCGGTCTGCCAATTCCCCAATGGTAATTGCCAATAGATCATACGTCCCTGACCAAGTTGCTGTTCTGCAACCAAGACGGCTTTGATCTGTGCTGCTGACAAATCGTGACAGGCCACCCAATCACTGATCGGCAAATCTGCATCGACTGCCAATGCCGTGAGCATCGCTTCTTTGTCATCAGGTACAGTGCCTGCCCAATCATCCGCTGACAAGCCCCCAAGCAGCGGGTGTTGGGCTTGCCAATCCAATGCCTTAAGCGTTGACCATTTGGTGCGCATCGTAGGAATGTCAGTGAAGCTTTTTAAATGGCGTTTACCAAAGACAACGATCTGTGTCCCAGACTCAGCAAATTGCTTTAAACGCCTTGCAATGGAATCCGGTTCTATCGAATCACTTGCTTGATCGACAATCAATACATGGGGTCTGGCCAGCCCCAAGGCATGGAGATTGTTAAGGGTGCGAACATTCACACCCACGGGTTTGAGCAGATGTTCAATTGCCTCTGAGGAGCTTAAAACGATGACTTGCAGGGTCTCGAACCGCTTAAGGGGTTTAGACAATCCAGATGGAGGCCAAACGATTATCTGAGTCTGCGTTTTGTTAACGATCCGATCACCCTGCTGCCATTGGCAATGCAATGTGAGACCGATTTTGGTGCGAACGTGAGGTAAGGGGATTGCAAGTTGTATTTGTGATTTTTTGAGATCAACCATCTCACTTGCCAAGACACGATCACCTTTGGCCAATTGCCAATGCAGCGTATTGGATTGAGCAGAATCAAATGATTCAAAATGTAGATTCACCGATGCTGGGGTCTGAGCAAAATAATGCCCGCCATTGAGCAACGTGATGGTGACAAGGCATTGAATCAATAACACGAACGGTCCTCCGGAATATCAGCCCCATCATAAATTAAGCTGTTCATCAAGAGATAGTGTAATCCGACAAGGACGACAAGAAAACCACAAATTCCCGCTATCACTAAAAAGACTGCTTGATATACTGACAGCAGACATTGTCTATCCTTGCCCATTTACGGGGGAATCCATGTCATTTTCATTAGACCGGTATCACACGATGTTGCGCTTGTTGCTGTGTGTCATAAGCATGTGGTCCTTTGGTTTAAGCCCAACATCCGCACAGCAGCAGACCCGACGGATTTACATTCCTGCCCAGAACAAGCTTGCCCCTGAGGCATGGTGGGATGCCGTTTGCATCGGTGATCTACAGACACTCAAGACGCTTCGTGAACAAGATGATTACCTGGACGTACGGGACAAGGATGGTTGGACAGCCCTGCTGCACGCCATTAGCAACGATCAGATGCCAGTGATCGATTGGCTTCTGGAACAAGGCGCGGATCTGACCAAAGAAAGCTATCACGGCTACACCACGTTGATGGCTGCGTGCAGGAAAAATAATGCTCCAATTGCAACCAAGGCCATTGAAGCAGGTGTCCCTGTGAATGCCTATTTCTACCGCAAATCAGCGTTCAGCTATGCGGTTATAAATCGTGCCTTGGCATGTATGGACCTGCTGGCAGCACACAAAGCTCAAATGAACCTGCCAGACGGCAATGGTCAAACCCCCATGGGCTGGGCCATCCAACAAGGTCATTTCGATCTGTATCTGCACATGGTTCAAAAACTGGGACTCAATCCCGCAAAAAACCAAGGCCCCAAAGAGCAATTCATAATCTCCGCCATGCAACACAATCGGCCGGACATCATGCGGCAGATGGCTGGCTTTGGCTTGCGTCCTCATGTGGACACGAAGCAAGAAGATCCCCTTAAAATCGCCCTGGGACGCGGCTTTCTGGATTGCGCCATGGTGCTCTTGGAGATCAGTCGCTGGGAAAAAGAGCATCCATGCAACGATGCTGAAAAAGCCCTGATACAGGCGATTATTGCTGGCGACACGCAACGGGTCTTTTCACTGAACCGTACCCATCAAAACACCTACCCACTGGACTTTTTACCGATTGCTTTTTCCTTTGCCCACGTCCGGGGTAATCTGGATCTCATCCGTACAATGGAGCGTACCACTATTTCGGCGAGGCATCATGCTTCGTTTTACCAATCACTACAAAGACGACTGCACAAAGCAATCGAGACAGAGAATTTTCAATACATTGAAGCATGTCTGTTTGCAGGTGCGCGTGTTGATGATCCCAATAGCCAGCAGTTCATTGCCAAATATCTGGCGAGAAACGATAGTTATCCCTTACTCAAGCTGATGATGAAAAATGGGTTTCAATATCAAGCGGATGATGCCATCAACTCTATTCACTGGCTCATTGATATGGCTGTCGAAAATCAGGATGTGGATATAGTCAAAGGCATTCTCCAAACAGGTGTCAGATTGCCTGTCGATATTGTGCTCAAAGCTGTCACTCAAAAGGATCTTAAACGCATCCAGATCCTTCTTGAATCAGGCATGAAACTACATGAACTCTCATTTGAAAATAAAAACACACCGTCTGACCTGCTCGCATTTACACAAGAAACCTCGACACCCCAAATCTATAAGCTGATTAAAAAAGCATACGACGAAGAAGTAAGACAACAACAGGCGGGGGATCAACCATGAAATCCAAGAGCATCAAAGCACTGCAATGGACGCTCATCGTGCTCGGGTTGCTGGCAGGATTAAACACGGCCGGCGTTTTTGACCGACAAGATGATTCAGACAAATACCGCGAACAGCGTAAGCCCTACATAAAAAAACAATCCCGTCCACGCCCAGTGCCCGTGTATTTGAAACTCAGCGCAGCTGGCCAGCTAAAGACTATCGAACAGTTTACCCAAAAGGCATCACGGGTTGAACGTGTCATTCCCCCAAGCATTTCTCATCGCCCCACATTGCTTGTAGCACCATTTGATTTGCCCACAGCCTGGTATCGCAACCAACTCACGGCAGTGAATCTGGCGGACCTCATGATGGCATCACTCAATGAAGATACACGCATCACACTTGTCGATCGGGAACAACTCGCTTTAGCGATCAACGAAATGTCTCTGGGCACAGGTATCAATACCCGCCAAACCATGAACCTCGGGGCTCTTCTTAAGGCAAACATGGTGCTGTATTGCACAGTGAATCAAGATATCAAGTCTCAAACCACCATTATGCAGATGCAGGTTCTAGACACACGGCATGCCAGTGTGCTGGCCCAGGTACCACTTGAATTACAGGCCGACATATCAGGTCACTTCAATCCCAACCAGGCGGATGTGGATCTGATGACTCAAACCCTTCCTGGACTCTTGGATCAGGCCCTTGTGACACTCAAGCAGATTCAAGACAAGGTCACCATTGCGCCACTGTTTATCCGCAACACATCTAACAATGACCGCCTTGATCATTACCAAGCCAAGTTCCACAAGATCATCACACGGTATGGCCAGCAAACCGACACCCATATCCTGCAAATCGCTGGACTCAATTACGCCAGTCATGAACAGGTTCTGAGTTTGACCGGGTTGGCCGAATCGGATCCCAATGCATGGCAGTATGTAGCAGACGAGTATCTCTGGGGCTATTTCAAAGAAAACAGTCATCCAGACAATACAGCCGTTAGTGACATTCCGGTCACCATAACGCTTTACTGCTGGGATGGGCTCAACGTTCCTGTCGAGTTGAAGGAAGAGACAACGATCAAGGATTTTGAATCCGGTATGGAAAAACTGGCTGAAAAACTCAACAAACATATCCAGCCTAAACACAAGACTCAAATCTGCCAAGGCTTGCAGAGCGAGATTGCCAACTATCTGTATGCCCAAGCACATGCCAACAAAGTCAATGGTCGCTTTCCCAAGCCTGGCGAACGTCAATTTGGCTATGTTCAATTTCTTATGGACTTGGCCTTGTTTTTCGACCCACAGAATGCAAAGCATGCCTATGAGCGATGTCAGCTGAGTCCCCAAACTGTAAATCCGCATAATCCCAAACAGTTCATTGAACAACGCCAATACACCGAGCGTTTGGAACAATTTCTCGACCGCTTTGCAGGCAGTCCGGGCTCAAATACCAAGCAAGGTCTAATTGAATACACACAGAGTCTGTATATCCTGTTAAAAGTCCATGAACTTCCAATGGAATCCCGCGCCTTAACTTCGTACCACTTCCCTGGGTATTTGGTATTCCAACCCGACACGCCCTATCCCGCCGTCCAGCAACAACTTGATGAAACTCTCAATCGCTGCATGGTATTACAGAAATATCTGGCCAAGCTTGATCAAACAGATACCGCAGGCAACGATAAACACTTTGTCAAAACAATTGAAAAATTGGCACAAATTGTCACTCAAATGCCAGTGAGTCATAAACGTTCAGATCAGGTCGTCAAAACTCTCATGGTCATGCTTGAGCAATTAAACCAACGCCAGAAACTTCACGAAGAGAAAAAACAACGCCAACGTGATCTGGACAAGAAACAAACAACCTTTCACGCCACTGCTGAATCCTCCATTGAAAACATATCATCAGTATCAAAATTAAATGCTCTCCCAATATTGCAACAGCAGATCAAGCGGTTAAAAAAGGAATATCCATCAGACCGTAGCTACAAAAGTCATCCTTTAACTTTTTTGCGCAAGGTCGAACCTCACCCAGTCCAAAACCTCAATCTGCCCAATGCCAGTATGGCTGTCATTCCACATCAAATCCTTGGCAGAATCGAATCATCCAACTATTCAAGAATGGGGCTAAACCTTGAAGACAGACAACAACTTTTCAGTGATCAGAAAAACATCTGCCTGCTCAACGATCAACGCCTCAACTTTTTCGACGTCATGGCCAAGCCAACAAAATGGATAAGCGAAAGAATCCCCCAAAACCCGATTAACGACCTGCTGATTCACGATGACAAAATATATATCACGCAGGCTGACACCGGGCTGTTGATAATTGATCTTCACAACAGAAAAACACAAACATGGACCACGGAAAATGGCCTGTTGTGGAACTCGCCCAACCAAATTGCAATGGTCCAAAATCAGCTTTATGTCAGCTACACGGATCACCGGCTCAGCGCTATCGACCTCGAGACTCAGCAAGTCTTCGAACGCCATATCCCCAAGCACTCGAATTTCTCATACCGCACCCAAGGCAAATCACTTTTGGCTTGTGGTACAGCGATCATCGTCGATAAGAATTTAATTTTTGACACGGTCACCGGCCAATCCACAGCTCTGAAGAATGACCATAAACTAACCTATCAAACCGCCAACAACCATGCCTTCTGGATGACCACTGAAAACAAACTCATTACTCTGGCCCCCACCTCCAACGAGCAAAAGTCATGGGACCTGCCCGTGGCCAAACCCGATGGCCTTGCCGCTACTGACGATTGTGTGTTCCTGCTCTATCGGCAATCGACTTGGTATGGGATCGGCGAACAGAAGCTCCCCGCTGGTGCTGGAACAATAAACACTAACTGGAACTCCTACATCCTGCTCTGGGATCCGAACCTGGAGCAGGTCACCGGAAAAATCATATTACCAGGTGATGTATGCGCCCTCTCTGCGGATCATGGCAATCTCTGGTGCCTGCTGGATCGCAATAACAGCTTAAAACTGGTTCAGATCATCAATCCGACCGCAATACCACTCCCCCCATCCCAAACCAAACGTCAATTCAATCCTGCCTTAAAAAGGCTTAGCTCTCAACAACTCGTCTATAGCCTTACGGATATGGCTTATGCTGGGCAACTCGACGTTGTGATGCAATGGTACCAAGGATATCAATACATCAAACTCCCTGCCCAGAGCGATGCCCAGGTGCTGGCTGCTTCATGTTGGCGTTGTACAAAAAAACAAATCCGCAGTTTGGCAAAAGTGATGCTTGGCGATAATGCAGTCAAAAACCATATGACCCTTAGCAAGGCTTTACGCACATGCCTGGCACTGGGGCGTTTGGATGTATTCGAAAGCTTGTTGGATTGCCTGGATCTGATTGGACCGGAGGAATATGCCAAAGGTCCCGTACAGAAAAAAAACGCCTACGGACCTTGGCACTCCAAAATCACCCCATGGGAAAGCCAAGGCCTTTTGCTAGCTTGGATCAAACAGGCGGCTATGGATTATCAGCAATGGGATATCTATCACCGTTTTGATGCGTACGATCTTCCCGCTAAATTCAACCACGGGGGAATATGGTCGTCAAGGCATTCTGAATACCTCAACTTTTCATCATCCAAACTCGACATCACACCGATGGCCATGGCGATTCGCCTGGAGCATCGCAAAGCTTTTGACACCATGCTCAAGCTTGGCCCCAATCCCTTAGCTGACGATATAACCGTTATACCGACGGCCTTGGGAAGCCACACCCCGTATTACATTCAACAACTTCTTGAGAGTTGGTTCGTCCCCATGCAACGGACAAACAACTTGTTTCTTGTGAATCACAAAGCCATGGACGCGGTCTATCAATGGGCCTTGCAGGATGACACATCCAAACGTTGCATCCAGATTCTGTCCATAGTCAATGCGTTAGAGGATTATGAACAACTCGATAAACTGCTCGCTGCAGTGGCCGACCCCAACGATCAACAACTGATATCCGCGTTCTTGAGGATGAATAATCTTAAACTTCTGGACATGCTCAACGCCAGCGGATGGGATGTCGCACATCATACGCCAGTCTCCTGCCTAGACCAGAAGCACATGATCAGATCATACGTCCTGGACTGGCTTATCAAGCATCAATATCCATTGGATCAAACAGACGCTAACGGGCAAACCGCTTTGATGCTTAAAGCCCAATTCGGTTCTGCCATTCAATGCTATCTGTTGCTTGAAGCAGGTGCATCCATTGACTTAACTGATAAAAATGGACGTAAAGCCATTGATCTGACAAAGCAGGCAGACATAATCGCCCTGCTTGAAATTTACAGCCAATCAGGACAGGAATCTTCTGAAGCTGCTTCTCAAATAGCGCCACTTCGAACCTATAACGCTTCCGACAAAAAACTTCACCAACTGATTCTCACGTCAGCTAGAAATAACGACACCCAGAAGCTCAAAGAGGCAATTGCAAAAGCAGAAGCCAAACCGCAGTACCAACCCTTTTTCAAAACCTACGAATACAACCCACTGATGTACACCGCTTCACGTGGTGATCTCGAAATGTCTCAAAAGCTCATTGATTTGAATCCAGACTACATACTCGGGAAACAGAATGAAGGTTGGACACCCCTGATGTATGCGGCAGCTAATAATCATGCTGCTGTGGTGAACCTGCTGCTGACTCATCATGCTCCTTGGCAAGTTGAAAATAAGATGCACCTCACCGCCCTAGAGTTAGCACGTCTTTATCATCAGGAACAGTCCGTCCAAATGTTTAAAAAACATGGTATCGATCGAAAAGACGGCCGTGTCTTGATGCGTTTACTGACCAATGGGAACATCAACCTTTTTGAACAAATGATCAAGTCTGAAGGTTATGACATTAATGCACATGACGAAAAAGGAAATACAGTGCTATTTTTTGCACTCGATGCACTAGGAAATAAACCCATGACTTACTTGTCAACTCCGACATACACCCCCGACTATCCGCTTGCACTGCGTATTCTCAAACTCGGTGGCAATATCAATCATAAAAATCTCAAGGGCAACACTCCCCTGCTTCAACTCTTGGGCAAAAAGTATGTGGGTTGGCACCCTCAATACAAAGAAAGTGAAACCTCTATACAAAAACGCATCAATAACAATGCTCAAGCAATTGCATTTGTCCTAAACCATGGCGCCCAATTACACATCACCAATCACGAAGGTAAAAACGCTCAGATGCTTGCTGATGAAAACATTCGTTCACCTCACCTTAAGCAGCGAATCACAGAACTTCTCACCGGGAAGATCGCTAATTAAAAATTGCTAAGACATCTCAACCTGAGGGCGACTTTAGACAGGACTGTAGCATGACATTTTTCACCCCAGTAATACAGAGCAGGCTGTCCCTGTTACACCTTTGCATGCTTATTTGCATTGCTTTATCCGGGTTGACACAGCCCTCTGCATGGGCAGAGCAAATTACCAGTAAGCAACACAACACGCCCCAGCCCAAACCGGCCCCCTCGGTATGGTGGAACGCAGTGAATAAAGGCAATTTACAGGAACTCAAAAAATGCATGCAACAAGGAAACTTCCTTAATGAACTTGAACCCTATACCGACAAAACCGCGTTGATGATAGCAATTCTTCAACAAAGACAGACAATCATAGAGTGGTTACTCCAAGAAAAAGCGGATCTCAAAAAAATAACACGTAGAAGGAATACCACGCTCATGGCCGCCTGCACCGCAGGTAATGTGCAGGTCGCCCAATTGGCACTGGATGCAGGTGTCCATCCCGACGTGCAAGGCTCACGTATGAAAACGGCCGCCCATCTAGCTGCTCAAAATGGTTCATTGGCATGCATTAAACTGCTGCTTTCTCGCAAGGCAAATTTCCAATTATTCGACTCTGACGACCAGACACCTTTGGGCCTTGCTTTGCAGAACGGGCACATCCCCATCTACCGGCACTTACTTGCCCAAGGTATCAATCCAGTTGATCATCAACGTGATGGTGAAAAGCTGATGATCTTTGCGCTGTATCAAAATCAACCGCAAATCATGCTCGAATTAGCTCAACTGGGACTTGATGCCCAAAGCACGGACACCAGGATTGAGGCATACGCCCAAGCTATTGAACTTGGTTATCTGCAATGCGCTAAAGTCCTCCTTCAAATGAGACGTTGGAAACTTCCCCAAGCCTCCAATGAACCTGAGCGTCAACTCATTGATGCCATTATCGCTGCTGATTCAAAATCGGTGAGGCAATTGCTTGAATCCCAATCCAATCAATATCAACATGATTTTATGCCCATAGCCATACAATTCGCCAAGGCACGAGGGTTTCTGGATTTCCCGGTGATCCTCAGAAAAGCCACACAAAATGCGGTCTTTGCCAGGACACATCAACGTGCACTACAAGACAATCTCATGTACGCCATTAGTAACCAATCGTATGTACGTGCTGAAGCCTGTTTTCATGCTGGAGTCAATTTCAAAGATATCGCTTTTAACCAAACCATCCTTAATAGCATTAAACGAAACCGTGATATTCGCATACTCACCTTGCTGCTTGATAAAGGTCTGCAACTTAATGCTGACATGAAAGTCGCAACAGCGAGTCTGAACGAAGCTATCTATGCAAACGAATCTAAATATGCATTGCTTTTACTCAAAGCTGGATGCGTCCCTGACAACCATAGTTTACATCTTGCTGTAAAAAACAATCATCCGATTCTCGTCGAGACATTACTCAAGAATCAAGTCGATTTGGATTTAACATCTTATGGCATTCTAAGTCGGTTAAACAGATTGCTCACGTTGGCAAGAAAACACCGATCAACTGAGACTATCACCATTCTGGAGAAGTGCATCAAAGGTATCGATGCCAAACAAATGGATCTGGAGAAATAATGATGCGGATCCAAACTCAAATAAAATCCTTATTACTTGTACTGGCTATTGCTATTGTCTGGGTTACGCCTATAGATGCAGCCCCAAGTCTCTTTTCAGTTAATCCACTCAAAGCCATTGAACAATTTATTGAAAATGCACCACGAGTTGAAGGTCAACCATCAACACCTTTCCCCAAAAACCCAACGGTCCTTGTCGCACCGTTTGAATTAAGCTCCAGGTGGTATCGCAATAAGTCGACATCAATTAATCTTGCGGATTTGTTGATGGTCCAGCTTAATGACATGCCGGATATCCGCTTGGTGGATCGCCAGCAATTAAACAAATCAGTCGAAGAGTTGGCCACTTCGCTGGTGATGGATGCTGGCCAGATCATGCGTCTCAGTTCAGTGCTCAAAGCGGATATTGCTTTACGTTGCGTGGTTATACAAGATATCAAAACGCTCAAAACAAGCCTTAAAATGCAGGCAATCGACATCCGTCATGCTTCAATATTAGCAGCACAATCCTTTGATCTTCAGGCCAACGCAGAAGGATTCTTCAATCCCACTGAATCTGACATGGCACAACTGACCAGAGCTGCCAGACCGCTGATTCAGCAGGCAATCACCATTCGCCGACAATTGGCGAACAAAACCATCCTTGCCCCCCTGTTTTTTTGCGACATGTCTGACAATGATGTGCTCAGTCAATATCAAACACGTTTTGGAGAGTTTGCCACCCAAGCCGGTAAACAACTGACCAACGTACGAATCCTGAAGATTGCCGGCATGGATTACGCTGCGACAGAACAGGTATTGAGTCTTAGCGGATTAGGTAACGCCGATCCCAATGCATGGCAATCTGTAGCAGATCAATATCTCTGGGGTTACTACACTCAGTTGCCGCATCCTGACAATACGCCAATCAATGACATCCCGGTATCCTTGAAATTGTACTGCTGGGATGGACTAAACGCACCACGGGAATATCACCAACAGACCACCGTCAGCCAATTTGTACCGGCCATACAACGCCTCTGTGAACAAGTTTGTAAACAAATACCCGCGCAGAAAAATCTCCAACGCTGTGAAGGCCTCAATCGTCAGATCGCCAGACACCTGGTCTCTGAAGCTTCTAAAACGAGACGTCGAGAAAAAGCCGGCCACAGCAGCATTCGCATAAAAACCTATTACCGGTTTCTTCGTGAATTAGCTGCTTTCTTTGATCCTGAAGATGATCGACTGGCATCGAATAATATTGTCTCTGAGACATATAAAACAGCTCATTCATTGCGTAGCGTTTTCTTTACAAAACTTGAAGAAATCAATCGCTGGCAACAATTTTTCCAACATTATCCCAATGCCACTGCAAAATCATCATACACAATTAAATCCTATGTTCGGGTTCTGACGCAAGCCATTGAATATTTACACATGGACTTACACGCAGATGAATATAACAGTGATGCAGTCTTGCATCTTAATGAATTCCCATTGGACATGCCCACGTATGCGATAGGAAAGCAAATGCAGGAGCTTGCCCAACGCTGTATTGAACTTGGTGATCTATTCAACAGAACCAAATTGTCTGAGGCACCTTCCGGACTTAAGGCTTATCAAAAACTAGCCAAAGCAATCCAATCAATACCTGTTCAAACATCCTTGACTCAGCGTGCTTATGAAGTTGTCACACGGATTTCAAAGACAAACCCGAAGGGCCAATCACCCAAAAACCTTTCACAGGAAACCAAACCGATTCCGATGATTGCTCCTAAATTGTTGGCACAATTGCAGCAGATACGGGAAGGTAAAACCACTGAACGTCCTGCCAAATCAGTTTTATACGATGCACGAATTGTCCCTCCCCATCCATTGCAACTACTGGATGTCCCGCGAATCAATGCTCCGATGCTTCCGACTTCACAACTGATGCATATTGATTTTCAGCATCATTCGTCGAATAACTTGCCATTGAGTCATGCCATTCGTCTGACATGTGATCTTGATGAGATTTGGAATTATGGTTATTTCGGCGAACATTCCTACAACGCAGCGTCACAAAAAATCCGAAACGGCTTTGAGCTATTCCGAAACAAAACCAAACACTGTGCAGTGACTCAAGATGGCAAACTCTATCTATCCGTCAAACGCAAAGGTATCGCTGTTATCAATCTCACCGATGAACATATCCAACTATGGACTGTTGATGACGGACTGCTTTGGGACTCCCCCAATCAGCTGGTGATCGTCGATAAAAAACTATACGTCACCTTCAAAGATCACCGAATGAACATGATTGATCTGAAAACCAATCAGATCACTGAACGACAGCTTGAATGCCCTGCGAATTCAACGATCAAACCCACGGGGAACCATCTCATTGCGTTTGGTTCATGGCTTCTGGTCGACAAGACCTTTCTTTTTAATACCCAAACTGGCAAAACACAACGGCTAGGTCATGTCCTTAGCCAACTACTCGCAGGTAAACACCACACAACCATTGCCAACGACATACCGGTACAACGAACTGCTGTCCAAGGGGACACACTTTGGCTCACGACAGACACACAACTCATCCGTCTGAATCTGGCTAAGAACCAATGTGATGCGTGGGAACTGCCATTTGCTCAACCAGATCATCTTGCGGCCACGGCGAGAACGGTGTATCTGGCATACTGTGAATCTACCTGGCTTAATTCACATCACACACAAGTCAACATGCACAATCCCGATTTGAACATGCCCACGCATCTACTGGCTTGGGATATCAATAAGCAGGCTTTGCAAGGGAGAATGATTTTACCCGGAAATATGCAGGCATTGGCTGTGGATTATGGCATGCTCTGGACATTCATTGACCGCGCGGATCAACGACAACTTCTGCAAATCATCACGAACGATCCTCAAGCAAGCAGGCCTATTGCCTTACCTGCTGAGGCACTTGATCAAACCCATCTCACGGAATCAAACCTGTCACGACTAGCCTATGCCGGGCAGATCGAGCCCATCTTTGTATGGCTCGCATCACATCAAACGCCGACGCTCTCCAATGCACGAAACATTCTAACGGCATCCTGTTACCGCGCGCCCGGAGATTCTATTCTGAAATTAGCACAAGCCTTCATCACGGCTGATGAGAATGATAATTTGATCCTACTACGGGACCCTATTCTCAAATCACTTGCGTTGGGACGACTGGACCTTTTCGATGATTTACTGGCGTTGATCACACTGTATCCTGCTGATCTATATTCTCCGGAATTGACGATATTCAGCAAGCAACTTCAAAGCCTGACTTTCAAAAAAAGAGAGCTCTGGGAACGTCAAGCTGGATTGATCAGTGCAATTCAGAATCGAGCGCTTGAATATGGCCATCTTGGGATTTACCAACGGTACCAAACATATCACCTACCGACCAAGTCGCGTTCACCTGGCATTTGGAACTTGCCCTCCATTCGCCATCTGCACTGGCAGACTTTGCGGACACCGCTGGCCATGTCGATCAAGCTTGACAATCGAATCATGTTTGATGCACTCATTGCCAATGGCCCCATAGTCAACAATGCTAACCAACCAGACCGTGCTCCGATCCCAGCAGCACTGGAAAACCATGATGGATACTATCTGCAAGAGTTACTCGAACACGGCTTTTTCATCCCTCCCTTGTATCTAAAGCCCGGGCAGTTGGTCCATCCCAAACGGTTTGAGCAGCTCATGCAATGGTCAACGCAATTGGATGCGTCCCAACGACTACGACTATTTCTACCCATTGCTTTGGAATTAGAAGATCTCAAAGCGGTTGATCAACTTCTAGAGCTTATCGATGATCCCAATGCACCAGAGCTTGTTCGTCAATTCATCGATACATCCAATAAACAATTACTCGAACTGCTCAAAGCAAAAGGTTGGGATGTAGCTACCCACACTCCCCTTTCGTGCTTGGGGAAAAATGGCACGACCTCCATTAACACATTGGACTGGCTGATTCAAAACGGTTGGGACTTGAAACAAACCAATGATCTAGGTCAAACCGCTTTGATGTGTGCAGCCAAAGCCCATCAAGCGATGAACTGTTACGTATTACTTGAGGCCGGTGCAGACGTATTACAGGAAGACCCGCAAGGCCGCACCGCCAAGCAATACGCCAATGGCAAAAATACCCAAAACGTCATCGCTGCCTTTCCCCCTGCTAAACAGAATCAACCCAACCCATCGAACACACCACCCCGCCCACAGAAACTTGATGACTCTGAACTAGATCAAATGTTGACAAAAGCAGTCATGGAAAATGATCGAGCATCTGCAATGTTGTATCTGGCATGGGGTGGTCGGGTATGGATTCCATTCAAAAATTACAATGGCCATGAAAACCTGCAATTATCGCCCCTGATGTATGCCTGCTCGCGTGGGGATACCGAATTAGCCAGAACCTTGATCGTCCAAGGTCACGATCGCGTGGATCAACGCAATACTGAGCATTGGACGCCCTTGATGTTTGCTTCGGCACATGGTCATTCGGACCTGGTCTCATTGTTGTTGGAATTCAATGCTGACTGGCGATTGGTCAATGACCAACAGATGACTGCCTTGGAACTTGCCCGGATGTATGGTCATGCCAACGTTCAAGCGGTCTTTGAGAAACGGGGGTTAATCAAAAAGGATGCACGCGAATTGATGCGCGTACTTAGACTAAATGACTGGGAACAATTTCGAAAAATGGTGACAGACGATGGCTATGACATCAACGCTGAGGATCATCTTGGCAGAACTGTTCTGTATCTGGTTCTGAATCTCATCAATCAAAGCCCCCCCTCAATTCACTATCCAAGATACTACAATCCGTATTCGAGCAAAGTTCAACAACTGTTGGATATGGGAGCAGATCCTAATCACCAGGATCGTTTCGGGAAGACCGTTCTGCATCACCTGCTAGACGCCTACCGGATTGATTGGGTCCCCAATGAACATCGAACAACACAATTTTTTGAACACAAAGTACAGTCCATCTCAACTATCGTGGAATTACTTATGAGCAATGGGGCACGCGTTAACATAACTGACAACCTGCAATTCACACCCTTGATGCTTGCCAGGCAGAACATCCGTTACAAAAAACTCAGGGAAGAAATCATCCCGCTGCTTACAAAACAATGGAAACATTAAACTGTTTGAAGGCCTATCACATCTGGTTCAAAGCTGTTTGTACCACACATTCATATCCTCAAAGCCGCCTGCGATGTTGGTGTTGTTGATGAGTTGCCCGCCGAAGGTGTAGCCCATCCGTGCGAAGGTGATGTTCATCCCAAAGCTCGGGGCGCGGGCGATGGTGTAGGCCGTTTTGATGCCATAATCGGGCATCGCGTTTTCCATGGCATCAAGCAGCACGGTTGCCAGGGCTTTACCCCGCGCGTCGGGCAGTGTGGCAAAGTCGGTCATCTCCGCGCTTACGGACTTGCGTTCCATCTCCGCCGATGACAAAGCTACCAACTTGCCATTGTCATCCCAGACCCCAAAGTAGGCCACGTGTGATTGCATGGTATCCAGCAAGTATGACGAGTCTTGAATCGGGAATGGATAGGTCGGGAAGACTGTATCGTAGACGGCCGCCATCACATCCACATCCGACTCTTTGCAGGGACGTAAAGTGTAGCCATCAGGCAAAGCGTGTTGCTTACCGCCCTTTTGCCGACTGCGGCATGCTTCTAACACATCATTGTTTTGCGCAGCCGTTGCGGATTGACTGCGTTGGTCATTTAGAAATCGACTCATGAAAAGTGCATCACCCTTGTCCTGATAAAAGTCAGGGATAGTGGCTTCCACAGTAAATCCAACCTTGGTAAACGGCGCACGCGCAATGGCAGGCAGCTTGGCAAATATCTTGGAATAACCCTGCTTTTGAGCCAATTCCAGCAACTGCTTCGGCAGCGTATCCCGATCCCGCGGATCAAGACTCATCAGATAAATGCGATCGTTGACCTTGCCATGCTGAATGGTGGATTGCCCGATTGTTTCAATGGTGTCCGTAGTCATGATGTGGGTTGCTGTACCTGATTGAGAATATCGGTGACTTCGCCTGTTGCTTGGATATTACCATCCGTGAGATACACGCCATGGGTGGCGACCATTTGAGCAAACGGTAAATCGTGCGTCACGATAATGAAGCTTGTCACATTGGATAACTCGGTTAGCCAATTAGCAAAGTCCTGCGTGGTTTGCGCATCCAAAGCTGACGTCGGTTCATCCAGGAGCATATATCGCGGCTGAAGCATCAGGCCTCGGGCGATGGCAACACGTTGTGCCTGTCCCCCGGAAATTTGTGCTGGATACCGATCCGCCAGATCACCAATACCCAGGCGATCGAGCATTTCACGAGCCTGCTTTCGTGCATCCTCCAATGGGGTGTCAAAAACTTTTTGCGGTGCGAGTGTCAGATTGCGTAAGACACTTAGATGCGGAAAAAGGTTGAGCTTCTGGAAGACCACGCCAAGGGTGTGTCGGAATTCCAACTCATCCATTGAGGCGATGTCTTTACCATCAATTTCAATCTGCCCCGATGTCGGGTGTAAAAAACGCGCGATGCAGTTAAGCAAAGTCGTCTTACCCGAACCACTTTGCCCAAGGACTGCAAAGACATTTTCACGCGGGAATGTCGCAGAAATCTGCTTGAGTACCGGCTCGTCGGCATTGGGATAAACATAAGAAAGGTCTTTGATTTCAATCATGGTTAAACCCCCTTTGTGCGATGCGACGTTCAAGCATGCTGGCCAACTTCATTAATGGGAAGGTGACCACAAAAAACATCACTGCTACGAAAAAATAGTACTTGGTGGGTTCGAACGTCACGCTGATAATCGCCTGTGCTTCACGGATGACTTCCGAGACACTGATGACTGCCACCAGTGCGGTATCCTTGGTCAGTGCGACGACACAGTTCATCAGTGGCGGGATGGCCACACGGAACGCTTGAGGCCAAACCACAAAGCGGAAAGTCTGCAGGTGATTCATGGCTAGCGCTCTAGCAGCTAAGACCTGTCCTTGATCGACACTCATCAGACCACTGCGAATCACTTCCGCCATGTAGGCCATGGCATTGATCCCCAGCGTGCCGATAGCTGCAGTGAAAGGTGATAATCCTAACCCCATCCATGCAAAGAGCAGTTGAATCAGAACCGGCGTACCACGCAGAAAGTCCACCACCGTCCGCACCGGCCAGTAGAGTATCAACATACCGCCCTTGGGTTTATTGAGGATCACACCGCAGGGAATGGCTAAGACAAATCCGATCGCCAGCGATGCTACAGCAATGCCAATCGTCACCGCAAAACCTTTGAGGAGTTTGCGAGCAATGACCGCATCGGACATGGTGGCTTTACCAGCATTGTCAGCAGTGGTACTTAAACCAAAATACTTTTGATGAATCCGCTTCATCGTGCCATCAGCTTTGATCTTCGCCAATGCCATATTGATCTGCTTAAGCAGTGCGGTGTCGTCCATGCGGACGGGGATGCCGATGTCTTCGGAGTAGAGCATGCCACCGACTGGGACGAATGGACGGTCTGCTTGTTTGATTTGCCATGAGCCGACGAGTCGGTCGGTGACGAAGCCGGTGACGCGTTGCTGCTGGAGGAGTTCGAAAATTTCGACGGAACTCTTGAGTGTGACGACATCAATGTTGGGGTGATTTTCGTCGAGATAATGTTGATAGGTCTCACCGAGTACTGCGGAGATTTTCAGGCCATCGCATTCGTCGATGCTGTAGACCTGGGCAGGATTGTCACGATGGACAAATAGCTGAGCGCCGGAATGATAATAGGGTTTGCTGAAGTTCACCTGCCTGGCACGGACGGGCGTGATGGCCATTGAACCAATGATGGTGTCGAACTTGCCACCAAGGAGTCCGGCGAGGATGCCGTCCCATTCGGTGGGGACGAATTGGATTTTTCGACCGATGTGTTTGCCAATGGCGTTGGCCACATCGACATCAAAACCAGCCAATTCACCCTGCTGATTGTAATAGTTAAACGGCGGGAACTTGCCAGTGAGCGCAACGCGCAACGGCTTGTTATCTGCTTGGAGTTCCGGGGATTGAGCGTATGCAGGTCTGGTCATCGCGACAAACAGACCTGCACAGAGCAGCAGCCACATCATGCTGACGTTGAATTTGTATTTACGCATTGTCAATTCATCACTGTCTGGCGGGACATTTTTTTACCGCCAAGACGCCAAGAACGCCAAGGTCGGAGAGAGAAAACAAATAATCCATCAGTCCAATAGCATCGCAAAACAACACGGAAGCCAATCATCTCATTCTGATCTTGGCGAACTTGGCGTCCTGGTGTTCACATGCTTCATCCCACAGCACGTTCGAGTTTCAGCGCATCCGCAGCACACAACGCTTCGCGGATCATTGCTTCATGCTCGTAGTCGTTGGCCCAACGCTTGCGACCTTCTTCGGGCAGCAGGTGCAAGGGGTCAAAGTAGAGATAGACCTTGTCGTTCACAGCCGGACTGCGATAGACACTGATGCCGGTGATGGGGTTGTAGTGATCGTAGCTGTGCAGGTCACGCTTACCACCACCGCCGGGTACATCGTTAACGAAGGTCGGCGTGTTAAAGCCGGCAGTTGCACCACGCACATGGCGTTCGAGTTCTTCGCTATGTTTCACAGTGGTCCGCAGGTCTTCGACACCTTGAACCATGTCGTGTTGATAGACGTAATACGGCTGGACATTCATGTAGGAAAGCTGCTTGACCAGGCTGACCATCTCGGTGGATGAATCATTGACATGACGCATGAGGACAGCTTGGTTACGCACTTGGACACCACGTTTAAAGAGCTTGTCCATGGCCTTGCGGGTAATGCCGGTGATCTCGTTGGTAGCGTTGAAGTGCGTATGCAGACAGACTTCCTTGGCCATGGCGCGACCCTTGTCGACAATGTCACACAGGGCATCAAACCACTTCTGATCCGAGAGAAGCTTCATGGGCATCACGGCAGGTCCCTTGGAGGCAAAACGAATCCGACGGATATGCGGGATTGCCAACAAGGTTTCACCAACTTCTTTGAGTTTGTTGGCAGGCATCATGTACATGTCGCCACCGCTGATGACGATATCTTCAATCTCAGGACGTGATGCGATATAGGCAAAAGCGCTTCGCCAACGATCACTCTTAGGTGAATAACTGACTTTGTCCACCATGTCCGTATCACTGCCAATGGCATAGGATCGCGTGCAGAATCGACAGTACACCGGGCAGACATCCAACGGCAAAAACAGAGCTTTATCCGGGTAACGATGCACCAAACCCGGCGTCGGCGAATCATCCTGTTCATGTAATGAGTCCAACTCAAGCTTGGGATGATCAGCCAGACGACTGGATGCCACCGGGATAAATTGGATGCGAATGGGATCGCGATACGGCTCATCCCAATCAATGAGGGACAGCAGGTATGGCGAGATGCGCATGTTCATCGGTGCCTGCGCCAAACCGGTTTTCACATCCTCAATAAATTTGGGATCAGCAACCCCTTCAAGTAATTGTTCGAGTTGGGCGACACTTTGCACACTGTGTTTGTTTTGAAATTTGTGATCCAAAAACTCGTCACGTGTCACATCAGCGTAGGGTAAAAATCGACGCCAGAAAGCCGAATCATCAAAATGACGGTGAACCAGATCCTCAGGCGGCGCTTCTTCCTTGAGTGCTTCGGGAACCTGAACATCTGCAAGTGATGCAAGCATTGGATTGTCGGACACATCATCAAGCACATCTGCGACGGTAGTGCTATTCGTGGGGAAATTGGAATCAATATTGGGCATGGCCTGTTCCTCTCAATTAAGGTGGCTACATGGGTTCGCTAAAAAAACAATGAAAAAACAGTCAATCACAAACGGTGAAAAATCAACCGGTGCTGACAGTCCACAACGCCATTGCGTTGAAAGACAACGTGTTTAAAAGTCAAATTGAATCAAGGCGTTTGGAAATTAAAGCGCATCGCCTGTCAGACAAATGCCAGAACATCATCGCATGTCGCAATCAAGTCCTCACATGTACCCGTTGTCCATCAGGCTAAGGGCTCCTTATGTGGTTCGATCGAATCATTGGGGACCAGGTTCGGCGAGGCATCAAGGTGACCTGCACCCATCAACTCGACGACCCGTTCCAGTGACAAGGCAATGGCAGCCTGCTCCAATTCGGGCAGACTCCGCAAGGCATCAGACAATTGATCCTGCAACAAGGCTGGCGCCTGATGCGTGATCTGCTTGCCTGTTTCAGTAATATGCAGATACACCTTGCGACGATCCACATGGTCACGTTGACGTGTCAGAAGACCTTTAGTCTCAAGGCGATCCACGATGCCGTTGGTCGTACTGGCACCTAAACTCACCGACTTGGCCAACGCCGAAAGCGTCATCGGCCCATCCTGCAACAACGAATACAGACAAATCATCTGCGGGGCAGTGAGTTTGAATTCGGAATTGAGTTTGCGTGAATGGATATCAACAGCTCGGATCATCTTGCGCATCGCACGCAAAATCCGAAACCCGTATCTGGCAAAGAAGTCGTCAGTCATCTGCTCAGTTTGAGGCAGTGACACCAAATCGTCAATCTGAATGTCGCGAGGCGTTGGAGCCAACGTCACAACGCGCTCCTTTATGCTTTGTGAACAAATCATTTCAACACGAAAGAGTTTAGCAAGAATGTTTCCTGATGCAAGTATCTAACGGGTTTTATCGATAAATAAACAAACCATTACATAAAAAACACTTATGAAACACGGAAAGCACTTTCTATAACCAACGGTCAAATCACACTTTGAACACAATCAACAAAATTGTTACACAATTCTTTTTAGTCTGATGATAATTTCGTTTTAATACATTGGGGGCGAATCGATTTCACCCCGGCAGGATCACGTCCGACTCCCGGAAACTGTAGCCTCGGATGTGGCCATTGGGGGCATCATCAACGATGTAATTCACCACGTAGATTTCGCCATCAGGGAATTGCACGTGACCCGTGTATCCTAGGTCTGCATGTTCACTGCGGTCAAAGTCCATAGGCATGATTCGAACCTTGACCCCCTGCCGATCGTTGGCAAGACAAGACCCGCGATCGGTGATGGCTGCAAAAACATTCTGTGCCCCCCAGCCGATCATACTCGCGCCGCCTTGAAGGTAACGATACGTCACCAGAATGTGCCCGCTTTTAAGAACACTTGCGACCGGTCGGTGACATCCAGATAACGGTAATGTTGAAAGGCCTCGCCATGATTTGCCACCGTCCCAACTGATACTGCGGTGGACATCCAAACCATGTCCAGAATTTTCACGCATCAAACAGACTAACTCGCCGGTCGCCATCTCCACGATGCTACCTTCACACAACAACAGGCCAGGCTCAGCAGCAATGGTGAATGGTCCATCCCAACTCTGCCCTTTGTCATCACTGGTCCAGGCACGTTGATGCCAAAGCCGCGAACCGTCTTCCTGTAATATCGCACGGTGTGCCGAGAGCATCCATCGCCCGGCATGGGGCTGGAGTTTAAGTTCCACCAACTGGTCCGGCACGATCCCCTCCACCGGCGTGGCAATCGGACCTTCCCATGTTTCCCCTTGATCGTCACTGAACCATAGCCAATTGCTTTGCTCCCCATCCGATCCTTCGGCGCCACCGAGAATCCGATCACAGACCACCACCAAGCGGTCATCCGACAATGCAGTGATCCGCGCACAATTCCAATGCGGTTCACTGGCATCATGCTTAATCAACGGTTCACTGATCGGCATCTTAGCTGACCATGTCCGACCGCGATCCTCCGATGCCACGCAAACGATCCGTGTGTACGCCCGGTTAAAATGATGCGTACATTCGCTAAACACGCATACCATCTTCCCCGAAGGCAACAACGCCACATCCGGCCAAGCCTCATAGATGCTATCGTCCCGACTGACTATAAATTTTTCGACCATCAGATCACACCTTTGCCTACCAGTGTCTGTCCAGAATGTACAACACAATCAAAACATCTGTTTTGTATACAATATTAGGCTTTTATATAAAGTCAATGCGAAAGATGAAACCAACCTGCTTTTAGCCTGATTTAGAATTTATTCCCCTCCATTTACCGGGTGTCCGCCCTGTTGCAAGTCGGAAAGATCGAATGAAATACTTTTCGCTGACATAACCACAAGCCAAAGCGACTTGTCGTAATGGCCAGTTGGTCGCATCAAGTAATTCATAAGCTCGCTTGATCCGCTGGCTGTTGATGTAGCTACTGGGCGACATGTTCAGTTCGGACTTAAACGCGCGCTGCAATGTCACGCGATCCACTTTCAACAAGTTGGCAAGTTCGTTGACATTCATCCCGATGTGCGGTTGTGATTCAAGCATCGCGCATGCCAGTTCAACCAGATGCCCTCGATTGTTCTGACTGGTGATTTCGGGCATCAGTGCTTTGCCAATAGCATTGATGAGTTGATGTAAAATCGCCATCGCCTGGTGGGGTTGGCGAGTCGATTGTCCAAAGAGTTTGTGCATGGCTTTAAAGTGCTTCAACACCGCTGTCGGATTCTGAGGCTTCACCACAGGCAATCGTGGCGTCATCCCACAAGCTTTAAACACGCTCCTTGCACCTGCCCCACGGAGTTGGATTTCATACCACCCCCAGTGACTGTGTTCACCACCACCAAAACAAATCTCCACGCCCGGCGTCGCGCAGAACATATCTCCGCGATTTAGTTCCCACTGCTTATCATCAATTCGCACATAGCCTTTGGCATGCGTCACCACACGTAGCGTCATCCCGCTGGGCATTTGCAAAGACGTGTAGCCTGGCGGGACCACCATGCAATTGGTCTTGTTCACCCAGACCTCACAGCCAGCAGGCACATGATCCAGCAGCCACAAGCGAGGCTGTGCAAGGAGCTTTTCCTGTTGCATCCAAATGACACCTTCATTGAATCAGATTGAGTATGAATCACGAATAATAACCATGATATCATGATCTCTGTAAATTTTAATGCATCCTTTGAACACCTTGCCTAACAATATCTGGAACGCACATATGACACTCTCCAACGGACACTGGGCATTCCCATTACCACGTACACACACCGGGTTACTACTTGGTAATGCCACCATGGGACTGATGATCTGGGGGGAAGACAACCTGCTGAAGATCACCATCGGTCGAGCTGATCTCTGGGATCACCGTGGTGGGATGACATGGTCTGCCAAACAAAACTTTGCGGACATTCGTCGCTGTCTGGAAGCCAATGATGAAGCCAGACTCCGCTCCCTGTTTGTCACTGACACCCAAGACCAACCCGGCCAACCCGGCCAACCCCAGCGACCAAGTATCATTCCCGTAGGCCGTGTCGATCTGGAGTTGGCAAACGGCGTCGTTCTCCAAACCGGCAGCCTCGACATGGCAACTGGTATCGCAACGATCACCTGCCTGCATAACGGTGTCGAAAAAAATATCACAGTCATCCAAAGTATGGATCAACAACTTGCAGCCATCACCTTTGATGATCCGACGATCCTCGCCAAGTGCATCAACATGCCTGCCTATGTCACTGCCGGCGATCAACTCAAAGACATCAGCTTTGCCCCGCCCACGCACATCGACGATCCCACCTTCGGCGGATTCATTCAACCTTTCCCAAATGATCCGGGAATCGCGGCGGGATACCAACGTGATGGCAATACACTCTGGCTGACCACCACGCGAAATGACAGTGTCGATGCGATGCACGCCGATACGAAAAACACCTTGAATAAAGTCATTTCCCAAGGTTTACCCACTATTACTCAAGCCAACAAAACATGGTGGGACACCTATTGGCAGGACGTGCCTCAACTTGATTTACCCAACGACAAACTCCAATTCCTCTACGACTATGGCATGTACAAATTCGCATGCTCATCGCAACCTGATGGCATTGCCTGCACACTCCAGGGCCCATGGATCGAAGACTACACGTTGCCCCCATGGTCCAGCGACTACCACTTCAACATCAACGTGCAGATGTGCTATTGGCCAGCGTACAAAGGCAATCGTCTCTCGCATCTCAAACCGCTCTTTGATCTGATCTTTTCTTGGGAAGATACGCTCCGTGAAAATGCGCGACTCTTTGTGGGCATTAATGATGGGATCATGATGCCTCATGCGGTTGATGATCGCTGTGTCTGCATGGGCGGATTCTGGACCGGTTGCATTGACCACGCGTGCAGTGCATGGATGGCGATGATGATGTTCGACTATGTCCGCTACACAGGGGACATGGATTACCTGCAGGATAAAGTCTATCCCTTCATGGCAGGAACCATGCGCGTGTATGAAGCAATGCTTGAGAAAGTCGGCGACGCCTACAGCTTGCCAGTAAGTGTCAGCCCCGAGTATCGCGGAGCAGAGATGAACGCATGGGGACGTGATGCAAGTTTTCAGCTTGCAGCCATCCACCGACTCCTTGAAGACCTTGTGCAAGCAAGCAAAATGCTTCAAATACCAGTCGATCAAAACTGGCTGGATATCCAACAACACCTGCCATGCGTGACGACCAAGGATGTGAATCAAAAAACCATGATCGCTCATTGGGAAGGTGTCCATCTTGAGGAAAGCCATCGTCATCATTCACACCTTGGCGCGATCTCGCCATTCGACACGATTGACGTCCATGATGAGCAATACCAAACGTTGGTCAACACCACCCTGGATCATTGGGTTGCAATGGGCATGGGACTTTGGAGTGGTTGGTGCGTCCCATGGGCCAGCATGATTCACAGCCGTATGCACAACGGCATCGCAGCGGAACTGCTCCTGGAACTCTGGGAACGCATCTTCACCAATCAAGGACATGGCACACTCCACGACATCGAAGCATGCGGCATAAGCGTCATGGGCGGTTCGTTCCATGGCAAAGGTTCCCGCAATGAAATCATGCAACTCGATGCAGGCTTCGGTGCGGTGGCAGCGATTCAGGAAATGCTGTTGCACTCCAAACGAGGCGTCCTGCAAATCATGCCCGGCGTCCCCAGACACTGGGAAACATGCGGGTTTGGCCCCATCCCCACGGAGTTTGGCGTGCATGTTTCTGCGACACGTCGGAATCATCAACTCCACGAAATCACACTGATCGCCAAGCGCGATACGACCTTGCGAATCGCCAACCCATGGGCAGGTGAGGTTCAGGTAACCGATCAAACGGGGCATGTGCAGGTGTTAAATAATCAAGTGTTGAGGTTGGAACTTAAACAAGACGATTGTTTGAAACTGACTTGTGTGTCGAAGTGATTGTCACTTTAAACATGACAGTTGACCCCGGGGGTTGAAACCCCACGGGCTTTATTTCAATGTCGGGTGACAATTGCGTTTAATTACGTGTTTATAATTCGATGGTTGTTGACTCGTTCGTTTTTCCGATGGCTGTATGCGTTTGACCATTGATGGTGACATTGACTTGACCTTCACCGATAACGGTTAACGTCGTCGTTTTGCCAACACGTAATTCCGCGGAGGGACCGGTGGATTTTAGGGTGATGTCGTTTGCTTGGATCTCGCCTTGATCCATGAGTAGCAGATGCGTCTGATCGTGACGTTGGAGCATTGCGCCGTATGTACCGGTAAATTGGATCTGCTTGTGATTCACAGTGGTTTGTTCACGGTTGTGCAACAGGACATCATTGACTTGATCGCCGGTGACGACTGTGCCGACCACTGTATCGCCTTGCTTAATGAGTGTTGCGGAGACTGGTTTGCGATGGCCCAGCGGACGCAGCACAGCGGTGTAATGTGTCGCAGCATCCTTGGAAACCTGCAAGTGTCGCATGGAAAACGGCACGCGGTTTTTCTCGGCAGTCCCCAGGTTCAACGTATTGTCAGTCACCGACTCATCAATGAATGTCTGATCAGGCAAAAGCACCTGCATGTCCGTGCCAAAGCGTCCGACAAAACGATAGTCACCATCAGCAACGCGCGTTTCGGATTGGCCGACGACTTGTAAATGCCAATGCGATGGGATCGAACTGTCCAGATGCAGATCGTCATGCAGCAGTGCGTATTCATCCTTGATCCACCAGACACTTCGCGCGTTTGCTGGATTCTTTTCATTAAAGCGATCAAAGGCGACCTGCACCAACTCATGCCGACAGTCATCATTCAAGAAGTCCGGCTCACCGGGCGCGATTGCTTTGGGATTGACACCTTGTGAAAATTGCAGATTGGGTAACGCTGCAAAACGTTGCAGGTGTCCGGGTGCCAAAGGCATGTGCGTGTCATAAAACGACAGCGTGCTGTGTCGCCATGTTTCGCCGTCTTCGCCGCCGTCATAAATCAACGGTTTGCCATCGACAAAGAGAATAATACTGCCTTCGGTTCGGTGATAGCGATACCCGCCGGGGCCGAGTTTAAAGAGCAGGTAAAACTCATCAGTCTCATTGAAGTGATCGCGGAAGATACTGCCAAAACCTTCGAGTCGGCGACTGGTCAGTACCGGCTGTTTATTGATTGCAGTGTCCGCCACATGTGGATTGGACAGGTACAACGGGATATCACCAAAGTGTCCTCCCGAAACATTACAACTGACAAACGCCCAACGGAGCAGATTGGAAAAATCAGAATCGCTTTTGTCAAAGTAGTCAGCAAGAATCGCCCAGTGTTCGGGGATTTCGCTTCCCAGTGACGCATGATCGCCGATGGGTGCTACGCGTCGGATTTTATCCAGTTCATGATAGGTCGCATCATCACAGGGCAGCGCCATCTGCGGGATGGTCGTCGGGATGCCAGGTGTAAGCAGGAGGATGCCCCAACCGAGCAACTCTTTGAGCAACTCAACTTGAGCCGGATCAAGCAAGCCGACCTGCGCCAATCGGATTAACAGATGCAATCGACACTTCATGGCATGCAGATAATAGCAAGCCGGATTTTCATACCATCGACCACTTGCAGGTGTGCAGTATGCCTTCATGCCCTGTTCGGTCATTTCCAGAGCGTGTTGAATAAAACCTTTTGCATCGGGATTACCGGGAAAAACCAAACCCACCGTACCGACCACATCGACGCGGTCCGCTTCAAAGTTGGCATTGCGTGAACCGTAGTTCCAGTTCATAAAGTCGCGTGTGCGGTGCAGGTGTCCAATGAGAATAAAGCTCTGACGGATGAGTCGTTCCTCGTCTTCGGTAAAGACACCACTTGCTGCCAGCGCGTCATACTCCTCACACCAAGGCGTGAGATTCCGTGCGCCTACCGGCGAGTACATATCCGAATATTCACGTCCGAGTAGAATCATGCGACTGCGTATGGGGGCCTGAGCGACGAGTTGCAGTTTGGTTCGCCATGCGATGAGTGGGTCAGCTTCAAGCAGAAATGCCAAGCCCCCATAACCGGGCTTGTTGGGATTTTGCGTGACCTTTTGCCAGGCAGATTTAAAGGCATTCTTGTCACGGGTCTTGCGCATCTGCATGATTCGAGAGGATGGTCCCCAGACCACTGGACGTTCACAGGTATCCTGCCTGTCAAGCTCCCAACGGATAAAGTCATCGAGTCGTGGAGACGAGTTTTTGTGTTGCAGTTCTGAGAGATGTTTGTGTACACCATCATTTAAATCACGCTCGGAAACTGCAATGCCCCAATACCGTTCGCCCTTGAACATGGGGAAGCGAAAACAGACTTTGGCGTCACGGTTATCTGTCTTTGCAACGTAGTTGGCAGTGATCATGGAAATCGTCGAGCCTACCATTTCAGGATACGGCCAATCCAATTCTCGGTTGCCATCAATGGGACCATGCGAGATGACATCGAAATCTTCATCCTTCCATTCACCGCGCCGGATGGTAAAGACTGAAATATAATCATCATCCTTGAGTTGGGCAGGTGTCATGGCATATGCAAAACCTTGAGGCGGTATCCACCATGGTGTCTGTTCCTGAAGCCTTGCAAGTAAACGGTCTTGATCGCCATCAAGGTCTTCCCAACACTTACTTCGCCCCCCGCCGATCCAATGCAAATATCCGCGACCACCAAGACAATCAGCAAAGCTCAATTCAAAAGCAGTGTCAGTGACAACGGGCGTGTCAATTTTTTCATGCACCAACAAAACCGGTTCACCTTCATGAGCAGTCAAAGTATAGGTGATGGTCGTTTGATCACTTAATGTGTATGCAACCTCAACGACTGCGCGGATAGCGCCTTGCTCAAGAACTTGCGTTTTTTGCGAAGTAACCGTTAACCCATCAGGCAGATGAAACTGCCCCTGCCCACGCCATTGTCCGTCTTGCCCCTGCACTGCAAGAATCGGCCCAATGTACTTATCCGCATCAAACGGGATGGCAAATGCAGCCGACTGCGTATCAATAATCAGCCGCTGTTTATCCGAATCCACCTGGAGATTCAAATGACTTGGTCGCGCAATGCTCGCGGCGGATTGCTTACCATCAATACGTCGGTAAATCACCAGCCGTTTAGTGACGTAGGCATCCAGACCGGTCATGCTCCAGACTTTGCCATCAGCAAGTTGGCAGGCTTGAACCTGATCAGGTGTCTGTGTATCGACCACAAATAGTTCATCATCACCAACAGCCGTTGCGTCCAATTCAACAGGCCAATCCAAGCCGACAATCTGTCGTGGGAAGTCATAGGCAAAGGGATTGCGTAGCGTCATCTGTCCAATGCGTTCCCATTGACTTTCGCGCGCATGCCACTGTCGCGGGAGGATGGGCAATTCATTGGGCAACGGCGTGGGCGATGCACTTTTCCATTGCTTGATGCTCCGATCCAGATGGGTGATGCGACCTTCATTAACTGTGATATCACGCGCGACAAAGCGTGTGCAATTGGCATGTACAGATGGGTCCAAACAGACCGCTAAAAATGCATGACATCCCACCGGGACATGCAGCAGTTCAAAATGCCCGTGTTCATCGGTGAGACCTTCGACACTTTCGAGCTTGCCGATGTTCGGCTCAAAGTGCATGTCAGAAGATAAATAGTTCAGCGGGTCGATGGGTTTGTAATCCATCTCAAGTCCCAGGACGATGCGTGTATGTGCAACAGGCTTCCCGTTTGCGAATGTGATCCGCCCGGTGACTGTGCCAACTGCCGTGCTTCTTGCCGGTGGCGTTGATGTTGGCTTTGTTTTGACTTTATGTGCGGTGATACGCTGCTGCAATGACGGGGGCAAATCCGCATCGACATACATACCAGCGTAGGTATCCACCCAATCCTTCTGCTTCTGATCTACTGCAAGGTTTCGCGCCTGGTTATACCAATGGATCATTTTTTCGGACATTTGTCGAACATATTCAAACTGCGTATAGCCTTGTTTTTTTTCAAGTGAAGAGCGATAGGCACCGGTGTTATTAAAGCGACCGAAATAGCGCATCTGCATCAGTGCGTGTTCAAATTCATCAGTGTTGGATTGCTTGATCAGAGCATATGCCATTTGCATATCCGAAAGTCCGATACTCACTTCAAACATCAACTTGAGGTATTGGGCTTCTGGAAGTTGGCCTGACTCTTTGGCCAGCTGGCAATGTCGCCGCGCTGTTTCGTAGCGATATTCCTTGAGGCATTGCTCAATGAATGGGATATAGTGTTCTGCAGTGTCTGACGATGAAAATGATGCGGTACTCATGCAAAGATGATTGCAGGTTCCATTTGAAAATCAATCCTGATCGCAGTGATAGTTTTAGTGAATTTCTCGATGCAGTATCAGATGCACTGAGAGTTACACGCTGGGTTTGACAATCTCTGCCAGGTCGCCTGATCTTGGTTTACAGACTGATTTTCGCTCGATGAGCGTCGTGCCGATCATGACTTGGCGTGGCGCGTTGTCATTGCTGTTAATACTGTCATTAAGCAGCGAAAGTACTTCGGACGCCAATTGATCCAATGGTTGTGCCAGCGTCGTCAACGGTGGATTGACATATTCGGAAACACTGGAGACTTCCATACCAATGATGGATAGTTCTTCTGGGACTTTGATATGCAGTACATTGGTTAATTCATAAATTGCAGCGATGGTAAGATCTTCACCACCGATGACCAATGCCGTAGGATTCTGTTCCAGCAGATCAATGAGCGTCTGATGTAAAGGTTGATGATTAGTCAGCCCCACTGCAAGATGATCTTCAGGCAATCCGGCAGCGGTCATCACATCGCGCAGTCCAATGATACGTTGCTCAAATCCCCAGTCATCTTCTTCGGCAATGAAGGCGATTTTTTTGTGACCGTGCTTGAGAAAATGTTCACCGGCCAAGCGTCCGCCAAGAGCATGATCCGTTGCCACAGAACTAAAAGATTCGACTCCTAAACGATTGACCAACACAATCGGAACCGACTGGAGACTTTGCAGTTTCTCAAGTGTCTGTTGATCCCATGTCAGTGCGATGACACCATCTATAAATCGCGTTCCCAATTGCTCAACGTTGTCTTCGGTATAGACTTCTGCAGTGATGTCGTAACGAGCCATCTCACAAATGAGCTGGGACAGCATAACAGGCACAAAGCCCCCGTAAACTGCGTAACGCATGCGATCCACTACCAAGGCAACCGTACTGCGGCGGACTGCTGCGCGTGGTTTGAATCCTGCTTCGCGTGCGGCAGCCAGGACCTGTAACCGAGTCTTCTCACTGATTCGACCACGTTGGTTAAGGACGCGACTGATGGTACTGGTCGACAAGCCGGTCTGTTTGGCCAAATCATAGATGGACGACAGTTTCTTGCCATCGGGATTGGGTGAATCTGATTTATTGGGACCGCTGGAGCGTTTACTCAACTTCGTCGCCTTTGTATCAACAATTTCTGAATAATAGATGATATCCGTTATTTTAGGAAATTTCACTGTGATCGGATTTTTTAATGTGATAATGTGCCTTGTTTTAATTGCTTTGTATCGAAAACCCAACAGAAACATAGCGGGGGAAGCTGACATTGACGCAACGCATGCACGGACTGGCTTAAATGCTACAATAGACGTCTTATCTGCCGTTGAACCAAATCAATGGGGCCCCATTTGGAATCATCAAAACCAGCACAAATCAACACATCATCCATTGCCCCGGGGCGAGCACCGTTGTACATGGAAGCTGCAAGGCTCATCAAACAACGCATCAAGCACGGAGAATACGCACCCAACACGTTATTACCCTCAATTCGCCAACTCTCCAAAGCGCTGGGACTTAGTCACAATGCGGTCCAACGGGCGATTCAACAACTGGAAACCGAACGCATCGTCACCTCCCAACATGGCGTAGGAGTCAAGATTCTTGCAGGTGATGACTGTCAAACCACCGCGCATTGGATCGCATTGGTTCAACCTTATCACAGTCTGGCTTCGGTGACGTTGCAACGCGGCCTGGAACAGGCGATGGAAGATCGTTCGAATTTCTGTGTCGTCAAAACATCGGACAACGACAACCAGCGTGAACGCCAGATCATCGATCACCTCATCGACAACGGCATCAACGGACTTCTACTTTGGCCGGTTGATAATGAACGCAATGCGGACTTTCTTAACCAGGTCGTCAAGCGTGTGCCCACGGTTCTCTTGGATCGTCAGGTCACCGGCGTGGAGGCTCCGGTGGTTGTGCATGACTATGATGCAGTCGGCCGGGAGATGGTGGACTACCTGGTCAAAAAACAGTGTCAAAAAATTCTGGTGATCTGTGATCCGGTATCCATCCCGACATTTGAAGAATGGAAAACAAGTATCAGGGAGCAATGTCAAAAACATGGGATTGCTCAGAAATTGGAATTGATGAATGAACCAGTGCTACAGATCATCAATCAATGTCAGGACGGTGATTTCAGACTTGCACGCCAACGTACCCAAGCCCTTGGTCCGATGCTCAGAAACGGTATGTATGACGCGATCATCTGCCCGCAGCAGCAGTATCTCAAATATGTCCTTTGTGATGACGATCTACTTGATGTGACCGAGCAGATTCCTATTTTGACGTTTGAACACGCTCAGGTTGCGCGAGACGATATTGCACTCTACCGCCCCAACATGGCTCAGTGGACCATGGATCAATTAGCCTTGTTCCGACTGGCGATCAACCTGCTGGATCAAACCATGATCAAAGGTTCCAACCGATCACAGGTCCTCCGCATCAAGCCTGTATTAAGCACATGGCAACCGCCACAATAATCACGGGCACGTCACCGACTAACACACATCAACCATGGATAAAAAAACTGCACGCCATTGCGTAGCGTGCAGCTCTTGATTTTGAATTTGATTGTGGGACTGAATCAGCCCTTAATAGCGCCAGCAGCCAAGCCCTTGACGAACCATCGCATGGTGAAAAGGAACATGATCACAAGCGGGATCGACGCAATGGCATAACCGGCCATCATCTCGCCCCACTGCTTGACGTATTCACCTTCCAATCGCAGCAGGCCGACAGGGATCGTCAACTTCTCATCGTCCCGCAAGACAACCAGAGGCAGCATCACGTTGTTCCAGACTCCCAGGAATTTCATAATGGCAACGGTAGCTAAAATCGATCCTGAAAGGGGCAACACGACCGTGGTGATCTGACGAAGATGCGATGCACCATCAATCTGGGCGGACTCGAAAAGTTCTTTGGGAATATCCTCAATGAACTGTTTGAGGATGAAGATGCCGGCAATCTGACCACCTGCTGAAGAGACGATGATAATGCCCCACAAGCTGTTGACCATGCCCATCGAACGGATAAGCCAGAAGAGGGTCACCAACGTCGCTGCGGTACCGGGGAGGAACATTGAAGCGATGATACCGTAGTAAATAATGTTCCGACCTTTGAATCGGTAACGTGCCAAGACATAGCTGGTGAGGATCACCATAATCATCCCCAAAGCCACGGAGATGACCGCGGTGACGATGGAGTTGGCGATGTAGTTTTTGACAATGTTCCATGCCACGCCCCAGTTTTCCCAATGCCACTGGCTTGGTGCATCAAAAAACCAAGGGTTGGCCTGGAATTGTTCGTTGGATTTGAAACTGATACAGAACATCACAAACAGCGGGTAAAAGGCGAAGAACAACACAAAGAGAATAATTGCGTATTTAGGGGCTTCGCCGAGTTTGGTGGGCCGAGAAGTACTCATGTGTCACTTTCAGATTTCGAATTTTGGATTTGGAATTTCGGATTTTCGCAAACAGTGCAACGAGTTCCCGAATCCATAACACTTTCTGGTTAATCAAACAAACAAGTCAGTTGCCAATGCATCTTGTGGCAGTTTTTGTCTTGGAATCAAATCCGAAATTCGAAATCCAAGCCCCCAAACCTGCCATCACTTTTCAACCTTCACATAACGTTGGTAAATCACCGTAAGCAGTAACACCAGCATGAAGAGCACCATACCCAGCGCACAGGCATAACCAAATTTACCTTGGAGAAATGCCTGTTGATACATATACAAACCGGGGACCATACCTTTGTTACCTGGGCCACCAGCTGCCCCCAAAAGGATGAGGAAAAATTCGTAGGCGGTCAGGGTGCCAATGGTCATGAAAATCAAATTGATACGCACCTGAGTCATAATCAATGGAAGTTCAATGGAGAACACCCGACGGATCGGCCCCACGCCATCGAGTTCCGCTGCTTCGTAGACATCCGTGGAAATCTGCTGCAAGCCAGAAAGGTAGATAAGCACCCCCACCGTACCAACCCAGGGGAAACCCCAGAAGATAATCGCAGGCAGAACCAAGTCTTTGTTACCTAACCATGCAGGTGAGCCAAATTCGAACTGACCGGTGGAGGTCACCCATATCTTCCCAAAGGCAACAAACAGGCAGCCGATGATCACCGACGCTAAGCCAACCCATTTGACAATATCCTTGGCAGCGATCGTGTTCGTCATTTTGCGAACCGCAAAGTTCAACACTTCAGCAACCAACACCAAGACCGGCAACATATACAACCGTTCCTGACAGGTCCAAATCCCAGCAAGCATCCACAAACACCACAGCAGCCATGACGGGCCGGAACTGCGGGCAATGCTGATGACAAACAACACAACACCCACAAATGCGAGGATAGCTCCCATGCTGTTGCCTTGCACATTTGTTTTGACTAACAAGTAGGTGCAAACAGCCAGCCCCACGGTTAACACCGCACGACGAAGATTCGCTATGGGTTCAACACTTCGTGCAGCACAGGTCATCACCACCGCACCAAAAGTCAGCATGCCCCAGACACTTGAAAACAGTGTCGTGACCGGGCCGTTGATGATGGGTGCCAGGCTCGTTGCGATGTTGGGCATCACACCTGGCAGCTCCTTGGTGCCATCGAGCCAACTAAGTAAATCCATCCCGCCGGTGAGAGTCAAAAAGCGGTTGAGAATACCAAAGTCCGGCTCATAGAAACTCTTCCAGATCAGCAACCAAACCAGGCCGGGAATGACCATGGGAATCACGAAAGCCACTTGGAAAATATAACGCCAGCGATCCGAGGCCAGACGATGCAATGCGATAGCAGTAATGATACCGGGCCACATTTTGATAAGGTTGGCTACCAGCAGAATCACGACCAGTTGGAATGAATTCCAGAACAGTGGGTCAGCCAAAGCATCCTGAAAGTTTTTGAGTCCGATGAACTCTTCAATCTGCCCAGGTTCCCAACGGTAAAACGCTTTGATGACCACATCGAGTTTTGGATAGTAGCTAAAGACTAGCATACTCACGATCGTGGGGAACATCAGCAGATACAGTAAGGAAACAGTTTTCACCCGCGCGAGTATCCGCGGGAGGGTAAATTTACTGTTACTCGAACCAGGAGCCGTTGGAGTTGTTTTGATTGCGGTTTGGGTCATAGCGTGAACTTTTTAATATTTCGGGAACGGTTCTTCAGTATGAATTTGTGACCACTGGGATCGAAGTCCATTGCCATTGTTGGCGGACACCACTTTGTATACGCCGCGAACGAACTTGTCTTTTGCAGACTGGTCGCCTTGGAACATCTCGCGGATTTTCTGAGTTGCGAGCATGCGTTCATTGTTGCGGTGGTTATTGCGAGATTTTTCCCACTCGGCATACCACAAACGCTTGGTGCCGTTGTTTTCATTTTCCAAGCCAGCGACCACGCGCTGACTGAAAGTTTCATAATCCGTATCGCCGGACATATACAACCAGAGCTGGCCTTCATAGATGGTGCGGATGTTGGTTGAACCGGGGAAAAAGTTCATACCCGCACTCTTGGATAAGCCGTAAGGATTGGGTGAGAACGGCTTCATCAGGTCCGTCGGACTGGTGCCCATGATCACCGGAATCCAGCCGGCATCACGGTTGAACTGCTGATTGACCTTGAAGCTGCTCATGTATCGCAGAAAGTCCACCGCCCAGTCCACGTTCTGTGAACGCTGGAAAATTGAGTATGGGGCCCCCGCAGTCGCTTGAGCTTCATTGCCCGGATAGGTAATGAACTCGCCCCACTTCTCATCCTTGGCTGGCAAGGGGAATGGGATGATGCCGACTTCGAAGTTTTCTGACTTATCACTGTGTCCCTGAGCGCCTTTGATGATACCGTTGGCATCCCAGGCTCCAGAAGCGACCATTGCGGCCTGCCCAAGCACAAAGCGATTGATCGCCTGATCACGTCCCAGTGCCAAAAAGCCCGGAGGAAATTCCTTGCAGACTTCTTCGATACACTGGTAGTAAGCTTTAATGCGTTCCTGATCGAATCCCCATATGCCGCGTTCCCAGCCTGCATAGGTTTCAACAGCCGTGACTGTCGAGTTCACATCCAGATCCAAATCCTCGGAATAGGTACTGGTAAAGGGGATCTTGTAGGCATCAGCAAACATGTTCTGACTGTAACTGCTACCTGCAATGGGAACGAGCTTGTGCTGATTTTTGAGTTTGGCAATGTGACGTAATGCCGAGGAGCAAAGAAGCAATCGCCCCAGGGTGTCCGGCGGACTGTCAGTTTGTGCCCATGCCTTTAACCCATCATTAACCTGTACGAATCCACCATCAACGCGATCACTCATCCAACTGTCATACTTGGGCTTGGTCAACTCTTTGCGAATGAGTTGCTTGGCTTCGGTGATGAGGGTGATGTTGTAATAAAGTCGAATGGCACCAAAGAAACTCGTTGGCACGGCATAGTGGTTTTGAAGCTTGTCATCCCAACCGCCCCGCATCCCGTCGTTGAACGTTTCACGCCAGGGTTTTTCAGCAAGGATCTTGGCAAGTTCCGGGTTAATATTCTCAGGAAGATATTCCGGAGCATTGTAGGGATTGGGCTGCGCGACAAAATCGCCCATCGGCTCAAAATAACGAGCGATGTAATCACCACTGGCCATCTTGGCGAAACCTTTTTCGCAGATGTCCGGTGCCGTGCCACTCATCAGGTGAACGTTGAGCCACTGGCCATAGACCTTTTCGGTCACCGGCATCTGCACCACCGTCACGTTGGCTTCTTTGACCTTGGGCAAAGCGTTGTAACTGGCGATCATCTTGTCCATGGCAACGCGGTAGCCTGGTTCAAGCTGCCAGTGAGCGATGCGGATGATCTTCTTGCCATCCGCGCCACTGAATTTGTTGAACTCGCCAGCATTGAAGCTGTTGGAAAGAACCTGCGCCAGACTCAATCCAAAGACGACAAGCAGCAATCCTACGCCGAGAAAGTTTAGAGGAAGTTTCTTCACGTCTCATTCCCCAATCTGATAGAGATTGATTTTCGGAACCTGAATATTCTTACCCGGGTTCGCTTTAGCCAAACGTTCCAACGCCAACTGTGATTCAAAGGCACGACCACTTGTCGGTGTAATACGGATAATTTTTTGATAGTAAAGCACACTGGTATCAAGCTCACTTGGGATCTTTTCAGCAAGCATCGCCATACGCCAGTAAAACGCACTGATCTGCGACTCCGCTGGCAAGCCGATCTCGTCAGCCTTGATGTAACAGGCAAGTGCCTTGGCTGGTTCGTTGAGGTCCAGTTGATATGTCGACCCCATGTAGGTCAACATCGGCGAAGCGAAGACATTGTCCGGACGCTTGACCAACCACTGTTCAAGAAGCTCCACACCTTGACGAATCGTTTGTGGATCATCGACCACTTGAATGTATGTGCCAGCATTCCAGAGCATGGCTTCATCAGCCAACTCCTGATCGGGATATGCGTCTATGACCTTTTGGTAAAAAACCCGAGCCTTATCCATGTCAACTTCGTCACCCGGATAATCACGCAGTTCGGCAATACGCCCAAGATTAATCAGAGCGCGACCGACAAGTTGCTTATCAGGACATCCGTCGACAATTTTCTGGAACAATTCAATCGCTTCAACACTCAAAGCCTCGGTCGGTGGCGTAATGTGTTGAGCACAGGTTGCACGAGCGTAAAGAGATTTGAAATATTGCGGGTGATCGCTGGGCATTGACTCAAGCAATTCGCCGAACATTTGGTAGCTGACGGGAAAGTTGAAACAGACGAGTTCTTCTGTCGCTCTCTCAAAGGCCTCGTTCAATTCCGCTTCTGATAATTCAGCAGCTTTTCTGGAGCAAGCTGCCAAGCTAACCAGAACAATGCCCAAAAGACAAACGATACCGTACTTTGGTTTCATCAAAATGGTCTCAATCAGTTTTACAATTCAGTATTCCGTCTTCGCAACTACTCATTGCCTTGATGATTGACAAGGCCTACCCGTTGTGCCGAACCACATTTTTGTATTAGTCAAAATGTTTACTGTTCAGAACTGTCGTTGGGGGCTCCAAGCAGACGATGTACCCGAGTCTGCTTGATGTGAGCAAAGGATTATGAAGGTTTTTTACGGATGATGCAAGCGTTTGTATCCGTTAATTTTTGTTTGCAGGATTTTTCATACACTTACCCAACTTTCTGTATCACAACACACCTTTTATACACCTGCAAGTGATACAAATCGAAAGGTTTTTAATACAAGGTAAAGACGAAAATGCGATCGATGGCTCATTCGCGGTGCTATTGATCTTCAAACGGATCAGCCAACAACTCAATCGTCGGTGCATGCAAACTGTCATATGGCAAATCCTGCCCTCGCCCCAAACGTGGATTAAATCGTTCGACCGGCAAATCAAGTATCCGCCTGATTGCGTGGTATTCATCTTTCAAAAGTTGGCGGATGTCAATGCCCATATACACATCCGGCAAGTCGACGAATTTACTCTGCGCTGTTTTCCAAACCGAACGCACACCACGTGGATTGCCTCGCCGGACATGCTCAAGCACGACAGCACATTGAATCAACCCCTGATAAAACAGCTTCCGGGGACCTGATGCCATTACCCAGATATCTTCCCATGTTTCATGGGCATCGAACCATTCCTGTTCATTGAACAAGCGTAGTCCCTCATGGAAAATGGCAGCTTCGTCGAAGGTGTCGTCAGGCATGATAAAAGGTCACAAAGTGTGAAAAAATAGAGAGTGCAACCAACCTTCGTTCCAAGGTTTGAAGCGGGTGAGGTATCACTCATCCTTCATCTGGCGGTAGAGGTCCAGATAGAACTCAAGGAGTTCCTTGCCATGGATGGATTTACTTCGGGTATGTTGGAACCCGAAGCGGTCGAAGAGCCCCACCACTGATTCTGCGTTGAACTGCGTATCTAAAACAACTTTGAGGAACTTGTGCACTTTGCAGTGTTCCAAGGCGTGTTCAAGCAGTCGAGCGCCGATATTGGTATTCTGCCAATCTTTTTCAACACGCAGGCGACGAATTTCCCCCATGTGTCCATCCTGCTCATGAAAGCAACCGATCATGCCACGCACCTGTCCGTCGACTTCTGCGACCCAGAAGTGATTGGCATCTTCGCTGAAATAGGCTTCATGAATATTATCAATATCCGCGCCGGTGTCGTTGGCTGCAATCTGACCAGCAAGTAACCCATCCGTGTAAAGACGAGCGACAGCAGGCTGATCGTTGGTGTGGTATGTCCGAACGGTCAGGTTTTCAAGTATGGTTTGGTCCTGCATTGACTGCATGAAAAAAAATATCCTATCGCTTGGTCAAGCTTGCCCGGCTTCTACCCCGCCAGGGCATTTTAGCAGCTTTTGTCGATGGGGAAAAATGTCAGTTGATCTGTCTGCGTATCAAGCAATGCCACGGTGTAGGAACTGGCGCGGTGTAGTGCGCCAGGATTAATAATCCGGGTCTTCCCAACGCGATCATCTTTGACCATATGTGTATGCCCATGACAGAGATAACGGACTTGTTCGTGCAGTGGACCGTCAAATGCCGATGACTGATCGCCATGGAAATAAACCATTGCGCTACCATCGTCGAATTCCATTCTACCAACAGGATGGTCGACCTGTATACCCAATTCCTTGGCATAACGAGTCAAATCTGCAACATCCCAGTCCACATTCCCAAAAACCAGATTCACCGGGATCGTCTGACCGGGTTTGTCAGGATGTTCAACCAATAAAGCGTCAATGACTTCAGGGCTTCCCACATCGCCGAGGTAAATCAGGCGTCGCGCTCCCTCTTGGACAAGCAATTCTGCGGCTGTCGCAGTGATTCGGCCCCGTCCATGAGCATCAGATAGCAGACCAATCTTTGCCAAAATACTTCCCTGTCGTCGATAAAACCTTGTAATTCAGGCCCATAAGCCAATCAGAACCAACACCACAATACGGCTCTGACACCTTGCTATGAACCTGTTAAGATGTGCGCTTTGACCCCCAAAATTCATTGGATTCAAGTCACATGGCTGACATCTTAGCAAACATTATTGTCCGCAAGCAACGTGATTTATTGGACCTGCAAAAAAAGGTCAGTTTTGAGCAGATTCAAGGCCAATTATCCACTGCCAGACCGCCACGTGACTTTTTTGCAGCCATGACCCAACCGGTTGGCCAATTATGCGTCCTTTCGGAAGTCAAGAAAGCCAGCCCCTCCGCCGGACTCATCCGGGCGGACTTTGATGCGGTTGCCATTGCCAAAGCCTATGAAGCCAATGGCGCATCGGCGATTAGCTGCCTGACGGACGAGCCATTTTTTCAAGGCTCATTGGACTATCTCACAGCAATCAGTGAGACGATTGACTTACCGGTGATGCGTAAGGATTTCATCATTGACCCGTATCAGGTGGTCGAAGCCCGTGTCGCTGGAGCCGATGCCTTGCTGCTGATCGCCGAATGTCTGGATGATCAGACACTTTATGCTTTGCACAAACTGACAGGTGAGTTGGGGATGGGATGTCTGCTGGAAATTTTTGATCCAGCCAATCTCGACCGCGCCCAAAACGTCATCGCGGATCAACCGGGGACGCCTACCCTTCTTGGGATCAATAACCGTGACCTTAAAGCGATGGTCACACATCTGGATCATACTTTGGATTTGCTACCGCATATCGACAATCTCGATACCCTCGTCAGCGAGTCGGGAATCAAGACCGGTGAGGATGTCAGAAAACTCAGAAAAGCCGGCGTCCATCGGATACTCATCGGCGAACACCTTATGCGTCAACCTGATCCTGGCATTGCCTTGGCCAAACTCATCACCGACTCTGATATCTGATCGACATCATTTCTAATCGCATGCAACCAAGTCTGCATTTGGAAAGAAACACACAAGTGATGGTTATTGGGAGCTTGAGTCTTATTGGCCATTGAAGTTCGCGGATCATGATGTTTGTATCAATTGTCACTCATTCTAATCCAGATTCACGCACAAAAAGAGTTAAGCGTCTGCTTAACGTGACCGAATAGTTTTCCAATGGATTCACCTGATGTGGTGATCCTTTTCAATCCAAGGAGCTATTCAATGCGCTATCCGTTATTCCTGATTCTGACCGTTGCCATGTTATTGGGCTTGACTGCTAATCCTGTTGAAGCAGGTGGCAAAGTACTCGTGGTTCAAAGCTATCACCAGGGTTATGCCTGGGTGGATGATATTGATGCAGGTATCGCCAAAGCATTTGAAGGTACCGACTACGAAGTCAAAACTTTTTACATGGACACCAAGCGCAAGACCAGTGAAGATTGGAAAGTCGAATCAGGCCAATTAGCGATAAAAGAAGTTGAGAGTTTTAAGCCTGACGTGGTGATCACCGCAGACGATAATGCGCAGAAATATTTTGCCATGCATCTGGCTAACAAACCCGATGCCCCGCAAGTGATTTTCTGTGGTGTCAATGCTGATCCCGCGGACTATGGTTTCCCCGCAGATAATGTCACAGGCATTATTGAACGCCCGCATTTTGCACAATCCATTGGACTGTTCCAGAAGATTTACCCGGCAGCTAAAAACGTCATCATGATTTGCGATGATTCGATTACGTCGGTCAATACTCAGAAATTCTGCAAAACCATCAAGACTCCCCTGCCTGTTGTTGACTACCAGAATCCCTCAACATTTGACCAGTGGAAAGCGGCCATCACCAAGGCACAGGACTCGGCTGATGCGATCATCATGTTCAACTATCACACAGTCAAACAATCTGCCGACGCCGCCCAGAGTATGCCTCCCAAAGAAGTAATGGATTGGACCATCACCCACAGCAAGATTCCGGTACTGTCATTACTGACTTTTGGTGTTCAAGACGGTGCGCTTTGTGGTATCGCTGAAGACGGACGCGAACATGGATTTCTTTCAGCCAAACTGGCTGGCGAATTGATCACATCAAACAAGAAGGCAGGCGAGTTCCCAATTAGCCGTACCAATCAAGGTATCGTGATGATCAATCTCAAAACCGCTCAAAACCTTAAAGCAAAAGTCCCTTATAGCTTGATCAAAACAGCAAAAATTCTTGTTAAATAATTTGATCCATATCTAACAAACTTCATTTCCTAAGGGGAACAGGTCAATATCATGAAATTCAAGCTTAAAATCCCGTCATTTCGTGCAAGTATTCAAACCCGTCTGTTGTTACCCATCGTCAGCGTTGTCATTCTGGGAATGGGAATTGTAGTCACAGTAGCCTATCGAAGTGCATCAGAAGAAATCATCCACAAAGCCACTATTGCCATGACTCATGATCTGTCACGTTCAGTGGTGAGACTTGATGCGTGGATCGAAGGCAGACTTCAGGACATGAATCACTGGGCAGGCTCAGAGGTCTTTCATGAAGCATTAGGAGATGGCTATCTTGCTGAAGCCGCCCGTGATGGTGCCTGTGGTGAACTGTATCGACTGCGAGAAAATTACGACTACTATCTTGTGCTGCTATTGGTTGACACCACCGGCCAAACGGTCGCTGCCTTTGATGCCAAAACCTACGCCGAATCAGCAGTCTCTAAACGTGTCAACGTCGCCAAACGAGGCTATTTTCAACAAGTCATGGCAACCGGCAAACCAGCTATTACCGATGTACTCACCAGTAAATCAACCGGCAAGCAATGCGTCATGTTCGCTACGCCAGTGATCAAAGAAAAGAAGACCATCGGTGTCCTGGTCGGTTCAATTGATATCAATTCCATTGACAAAATCTTTGGTAACTCAGAGAACCAGGACAAATCACAGTACGTCTTGATGACTGATAAAACAGGGCTGTATATCAGCCATCCTGATGCCGATCAACGCGGCAAAGGCAATCTCAAAGAACAAGCATTTGGTGAAAGCTTTTACACAACCAACAACGAATTCATTAACTACCAACTCAACGGCATTAACAAGATGGCCATTACAGACACAAGCAAGCGCACCGGCTGGTTGTTTGCTGAAACATGTGATGTCGATGTGATCTACGCCGCTGCGATGAAAGTCGGAATTCAGCTTGCAATCATTTCACTGTTGGTGGTCATTTCCTTGACTGTCGTGATCATGCTGGTGGTTCGTTCCATCGTCAAAGCTATTCGTCACGTTGCCGATCGACTTAACGATATTGCTTCGGGGGAAGGTGATCTGACTCAGCGTGTGGATGAATCACGTAAAGATGAATTGGGGCAATTGGCAAAGGGTTTTAACACCTTTGTCAGCAAAATCCATTCGCTGATTAAGGATGTATCGACAGTCGCAACTGATGTCGCAGCGGCTTCAGGACAAATGGCAGCCACAGCCACGGAAATGGCAGACGGCATGAACGACCAATCCCGTCGCGCCACCGAAGTGGCAGCAGCAGTTGAACAAATGTCCTCCACAGTCACTCATGTCGCACAGATGTCATCTGGCGCGGCTCAAGCGGCTGACGAAGCAGGTGCACAAGCTCAAACCGGTGGCACCACGGTGACCAATACCGTCGAAGGTATCAAAGCAATCTCAACGGTCGTCAATGAATCGGCGAAGGCCATTTTTGAGTTGGGTAAACGTGGTGAACAAATCGGCCAGATTATCAGTGTGATTAACGACATTGCTGACCAGACCAACCTGCTTGCACTAAATGCTGCCATTGAAGCGGCACGCGCTGGCGAACATGGTCGAGGCTTTGCTGTGGTTGCTGACGAAGTGCGCAAGCTTGCTGAACGCACCACCACCGCAACCAAGGAAGTCGCTCAATCCATCAATGCCATTCAGACTGAAACGGATACGGCTGTCGAGCGAATGAACGAAGGCACCCAACGTGTCGAAGAAGGCGTCCACCTTGCTGAAGAAGCTGGACAGTCACTTAATGCAATTGTCGAAGGTTCGGATAAAGTAGCACGCCTGATCCAATCCATCGCTGCATCCAGTGAAGAGCAATCTTCGACCAGTCAGATCATCAGTCAGAATGTGGACAGTATCAATGCCGTCACCCGTCAAAGTGCTGAGGGTGCCGAACAAGCAGCGATGGCAGCGAACCAGTTATCAGAAAAATCTGAACAACTGCGTACGCTAGTCGGCCAATTTAAAATCTGACCCATATCAACTATTCAATACAAATGCATCCGTTGGCAGATCATGTCAACGGATGCTTTTTTTATATCAATAGATCGATTCAATGCCTGCGATTTCAATCAGAAACACATCAATCGTCAGACAGATAATCAGCCATACGTAACACGCCATCATTGGAGGTATCCACGGGGATGTTCTCGGATTGATCGTGCAGACTTAATGTATATGAAACCTGGCCGGCAAAGGTACTCACATCCAAGGTCTGAGGCTCGGACTGGATGGCTTTGAGATCCACGGTCGCTAAAGCTCGCAGCAAGCCTTCGAGATAAACAAGGATCGATTCAGACGGGCGAGTGAACGTGCCCGTGGGGTCGAGTTTGATCACAAACGGGTACGCATTGGGATGCGGTAACGGCCAACCGTACAACTGCCACGCCGTTTGGTCACCCGCGGGCACGCGCTGCTGAGGCTCATAGGTCATCTGCCAACAATCGCCATTGGCACCCCATGTTTCAATGTCTTCCTGAAGCAAATATGACTGGTATTGCTTACGACTGCTAAAGAGCGTAAGACCTGGTTCATTTTCACCATCAAGCACCATCACCGCATACTTCAAACGCCTGGGAGCTCGCGGATCGTCAATGCGGATCAGATACAGACTGTCGATTTTTTCCCATGGCCGCGCTTCATAAAACGCCAAAGCTGCTTCGGAAAAACGGGCCAGATGTTGGTGCGTCACCTTGTAGCCGGTCACCGCAGGTGGCACGAGCGTCTGCATGTCCACCACTTCCTGCATCTGTGATGCCATTGAATCGAGCACTTCATCAAGGGTGTTCATCCCCATCAACGGCAAGAGCGCTTCGACCATCTGCATCTCATCGGCAAGCTCAACCTCAATCTCGGCATCAGCCAACAAGGGTTCAAGGTACTCAGCAATCTTCTTGTCACTGACCACTACCTTACCCGGACGGTTACCGGCCAACTCTGCATCACAGGCAAATTGAACCAAAGCATTGATCGCGGCGATACATGGATCAACATGCGGGGCTTCGGGACTGCTGGTGTAACTGTGTGCTGATTGCAGCGAAAGCCAATAGCCCACGTAAGGCCCTTGATACGGGCTGACTTTAAAGGCAGCAATCGGATCGGGGATATCTTCGCCGTTGAACATGCCAACGGGCATCACCCCACCTTGCCACACTTCAAGGCGATTGATCGGCAGACGATTAAGTCGCTGGATTTGCAGGTTGAACATGCGTCGAACTTTCTTTCCCCTTGGGCTCACTCCCCTGCTTGCAGTATACCGTCAGTTGATCGTAAGCCAAGTGAATACCATCAGGTAATTGTGGATCAACCTCGGCATGCTTGATCTCATGAGCCATATGCGTCAGAAAACCCTGCCTGGGTTTGATGTGATCAAACTGCTCCAACGCCTGGTCAATGGTCATATGCGTGGGGTGATGACGATATCGAAGCCCATCAAGCACGAGAATATCCAAACCCTCAAGATAAGGATAAGTCTCCGGCGGGATCGTAGACACATCCGTGCAGTACGCAAGGGACTGCACCTCGCCTTCATGCGACGTGTAGTCCACTCGAAAGCCAAGAATCGGATGCCTGCCATGCATTAAACGCAACGGTGTGAAAGTCACCCCATGCAACTCAAGAGGCTTATAGGCTTCAAGCTTCCAAGGGATCAAATCCGCGACAAAGGTCTTGTTGGGATTGTTGTGCTTTTGAAAAATGTATTGGAACGTGGTCTTGATCACATCCATCGTGGCAGGCTCGGCATGGATATCAATCGCCTGATCCATCACGGCGTTAAACCGCCTCAGATCATCAAGTCCAAACACGTGATCGGCATGTTCATGGGTATAAAGCACGCCATCAATCCGATGAATGTCAGCACGGATAATCTGCGTGCGAAGATCCGGCCCGGTATCAATGATCCATCGACGCTGCCCATCGGGTGCATTCGGATCGGTCGCATGAATAATCACACTCGGTCGCGTCCGATTGTCGCGCGGATCATCACTGGTGCATACGTCACATTGACACCCAATCATCGGCACACCACTGCTGGTGCCGGTGCCTAAAAATGTGATACCTAAAGTCATGGGTGTATTGTAGGGGATCAATCTCAAACGGTCACTATGATCCAACTCCAAGCCAAAGAGCTTGAATAATCAAACGTGAACCTGATCACGAGCCAAAAGGCTTTAGCGCCAATGACTTGATCTTCTTGAGCATGTTGCCCTGCTGAGACTTGGCACGTTTGGCTGCTAATTTGCTCACCGGGTTCTTGTGTCGGTTCACACAGCGTTTGATGGGAATGTGCTTGTCGATGTAGGTCAGCACGAGGATTTCGTAGACCTGATCGTTGACGTTGATCAGTTCGACTGTTCCTTCAACGGAATGCGCGCGACTGGCCAAAGCCATCAACTCGCCGATGAAGACCGACGAAATATTGGTCACATGAGCAAAATCAAGCGTCAGTTCAATCTCTTCCTGTTCTTTGACGAGTTGGTTGAGATAATTAAACAGCGTGTCCAGATCCGTACGAGCGATTAGATGCTCGATGAGGAACTGACACTGGACTTTGGAGCCCTCGTGTTTGAGTTCAAATATGCGTTTTGGATCCACAGTTGTACAACCCCGGCCACTGAGCATCGCGCAGTGGTCTTACTTTCTTTGAATACCTTACCGGTTCTCTCTCTGGCCACGCTCCACGCAAGCCGGTAAGGACGTGGAAGGCAGGCGGATGTTTCACACACAAACAACATGCAAAACAACTTGATCTATTCTATTCAGAGTAATCGTCTTTTGTAAAGCAAGCGTCTGAAAATAACTCATGGCCAAAGGCATCACACACCAGTCGACTTGGCTGCAATATCATTTTTAAAAGACACTTAAAACGAAAATTTCAGCATCAGGATTGATAATAAATGTTTATCGGCAATGGTAAGGGTAACCTTAAGATCAATTCCAGACTCTTCATTCTTTATACGTAAACATACTCAGTCTTCCAAGCCATCTGTCATAGATTTCACGTCTGATAACACATAAGCAACCATGCAAAAAACAGACACAGGTTTGAGGCCTGTGCCTGTTGGGATTGGTCTGTCTGCAGGTTCTGGCGTTACTTGACCTGACGCAACTCAATCGATGAGATTTCCAGCAGAGCCTTGGCTTGCGGTTTTTGCGAGCCCAGGAAAATCTGGATTTGATCCAGGCCTTGAGCCTTCTGAGCATCCGCCGTGAAGAAGACATCGTTGTTGTAGACAAACTGAATTTCGCCACCCACTTTGCGGATACGATAGACAGCCGGGTACTCGACATCGAAGTTGCCACGCTCAACTTTGAACTTGGGCAGTGACGATGAGACGTAAGTCTGATTGGGTTTACGGGGTGTGATGTTCAGCGAGCCACGCTCTCCCTTGATGGTCAAAAAGAACGCAACCCAACCCCCACCATCTTCCATCTCCAGACGCTTGACGTGAAAGACGGCTTCCTGGCCATCCTGTAATTTAAGTTGCTCTCCAAATTCCAAGCGTCCGCCCTTGTGACTGTTGCCTGGCCCCATGGTGAAGGTGAAACCCCCTTTGCCATCTTCGACCTGCAAAGCCTTGTCGGACTCCTCGGTGGGAAGCATGATGACAGCAGGATCACCATCGACTTTATTAAAGCTGGTTTTGTCATAAGCCGTCACCGGTTTGATCAGTTTGCCAAGTTGAATTTCGGTTTTAAATGCGACTGGTTTGGAATAGTCCCGTTCAACGGCAGCTGTCCCACCATCAGCATGAACCAGCAGATTGCTGTACTCAATCTGGTCGGTGATCGGCCATGCCCCCTGCTTTTGGATCACGGTCTTACCATCACGTACAAGTCGGAAGGTTGGCGTGCCAAGCGTCAATGGAATGGTAAAGCTTTGGATACCTGCATCCACATCCTTGCGGTGGGTCTTGCCATCAATGGTGATTTCCAAGGTTCCAGGCTGCGTAAGGAATCCGAGCAGTTCAATCTCGTTAAATGCCTTACCTTTGACACTAAACGGCTTGGTCTGGTTGGGGGATGACGCACTTGCAGTGGTTGGCTGGACACGATGGAAATAGTAAATCGCGTCACGGACAATTTCGGGCTGCTTGCCGGTCTTAAACCAACTGGTATAGAACGCAGACAGATCATAGAACGCGTGACGGGTTGCTGTGGAAGGCGCGATTTCCGAACCTTCGGAGTAGTCACTCCAGGTGACGAGTTGAACCCATTGTGCGTGGTCGATTGCGGTATGCCACATTTCACGGAAGAGTGCAGTGTTTCTGGATTCCGAGCCATGGAAATTCTTGGGACGAAAATCCTGTGGCCTCACCGGAGCCATAAAGGGTTTACCTTTGCGGTCATGCTCGACTAAAGCTTTGCGTCGCCAATTGTGTTGTTCGTCAAACGTGCTTGTCCCCCAGTCGGCAAAGCCGTCCATCACCGGTGCATAATCATCCATATACTTCCACCAACCCTGGAAGGTCAGCCACAGTGAAATCTCGACACCTTGTGCTTTGAGTTGTGAACGGACATTGGCCCAGTATTCTGGCTTTTGTTGTTGACCGTTGTAGGGTGCGACCACCAGTCGACCATCATCCGTGCGGAAACATGCTGGATGATTGGCCAATTCAATAATCGCTGGGACAAGTTCCTCTGGCTTACTTCGGAACCCCGCCATCATGTCGGGCATGAGCAAAATTTTAAATCCGTTATCAACATCCTTCACGACATCAAGCATCATCAACAATTTGTTCCAATGCTTGCCTTGTCCAGGTGTCGAAAGCATGTCAAAGCTAAAACCGTCGATCCCCAACTCCGATGCCATGCGCACTTCTTCAAGCATGTCAGACGCACGCCAGTCCTGCTCCATCCGAGGCAGTCGAGGCAGTGGACGTTGGCGGATATAACCCCCATATTTAAGGTGTTTGTTGCGTTCACCGGTATCGGTCATGAATCCGTTTTGATAATAGTCGGCTTCTGGATTCTTGTTATCAATTGAAATCGGAAATGGAGAAAAATAATGAGCGAACACTTTCTTTTTGGACTTGTGCAGTTCAGTTAACGGCGTGCGATCAAACGGCCACTGCTCTGTTGGTTGCGCCGTAGCAATGACACTCACAAGTAGTGACAAGATGATGCTGGTTTTGAAAAGGTGATGCATGGGTGACGATCCTCAAAAATTTGATTGGATAAATATGGGTGCAAACAAAATATTGGTTACCAAACCGGATTGGCTTTGGCGCCGGGTGACCAGAGACTTTGTGGGTCACCATCGGTGAGTTTCCATGGGGTTTGATTCACACGAGCGATATCTGCAAAAGTTTGGACATGTCCGTCGATGAAGACGATGTTGTTGTAACTGCGTTGATGGATGCCTGGTTTGTAGACGCCACCTGAACCATATGCTGCCCCGACATAACTGGATTTAAAGGTTTCCCAGGGTGCTGCGTTAAAAAGCGTTGTCGAATTATTAAATCCTGCTTCGGTGAACATCAACGTCTTGCCATGCATGGGCATTTGATCAACGCGCACCCAGTTGGTTGCGTAGGGATACGGGCCCGGGCCAAGGCGAAATGACATACCGTAGTTGGGCCAAATCTGGTTAGACAAAATTGAAAGTGCCGGGTGTGATGGGCAGACGAGTTGCATGTTACCCCCAATTTCCGCCCACGTCTGAGCCTCCCCGTCATTGCCAAGATATGGTCGGAGCTTTGCAACCCATGTTTGGTTCGCCCCACCGCCGGAGACTTGAACCACGCTGAAATAGTCCTTGTTGTTCTGCACATACATCATTTGCGTCAGGCCGATCTGTCGGAGTTGTGATTGGCATTGCGTGGCCTTGGCCTGTTCACGTGCCGACGCCAATGCGGGTAAAAGTATCCCCACCAAAATGGCGATGATGGATATCACAACAAGTAATTCAATGAGTGTGAATGCAAATTTGGTTCTTAGATATCGAGCTGTCATTATGTCTCTCCATGGATTCATTTCATTGATATTCACGACTGAAAACTAGCGATGAATCAGATGTGTATTGCCTGTTTGAAATGCTGCCTGAATCGCCATCGTGGCAGGAAACATTTCCGGGTATTCGATGTGGTGACAGAGTTGGCGAATGGTCACGGACGCAAACATTTCAGGATCAAATTCCATCACTGACCATTGGTATTCACCGGGCAAGACATAGCCACGATTCCCCAAGGTGATAACTGCGATGTCCTTGCCGGGAATGAGACCTTCAAGCTGCATCGCTTCGACAACACCGACGAGCACCATATCGTTTGCGACATAAATCGCATCGAGGTTGCCATCGGCTTTTTTGAGTAAGTTACGAAATGCCCCCATGCCCGAGGCCACATCCATGTTCTGACTGTAGCTCCACAACGAATCTTCGAGTTGGTTTCTCAGCATGATGCCACGATGGATGTGATGTTCCAAATCACATTGATCGGACTTTGCCATCGCAATGGTGCCGATGCGTTGATAGCCCTGTCCGACAAAACGATTCAATGCATTTTCACACGCCTTGGCAGTATCGACATAGACCGCAGGATGTAAATCAAAATCGCCACTGCCCATGATGTGAAAGTAATACGGGCAATCCGAGCCGGACAACTCACGTGCTTTTAAAAACGTGTCAGCATATTGCGCTCCGACAAGAAAACCGTCATCGCTGGCATTTTCAAGCTGCCTGGCCATCTCCTCAACGGGCAACGCTTCACGGCAACTGGCAACCTGCGTATGAACGGTCATGGTGTGACCTGCCAACTGAGCATGACGCATGAACATCGACAGCACAAAATGCGTTGTCGAGTGTGGCGGGGAGAGTTGCCAATCCGACCACAAACCGATGCGCAGGCTACGTGTGGACTTGCCAACCAGCCCGGGATTGAGTTGCGTTCCCACGACATGTGTATGCAGATCCAAAAACAACTGCTCATGAGTCAATCCAAACGTCTTGGATTCCTGCCCTGCGGGATGACTGTGGACTCGGCGGACGTAGGTACCACTGCCCTGTCGACGCACAAGTACGCCCTTTTCAGTGAACACCTTGATCGCTTCACGCACCTGTCGCCTCGTGACGCCCAAGTCGTTGGCCAACTCCTCCTCTGGCCGGATTCTTGCACCAATACAGGTCGGCGGCTGAGATAAAAGCCAACTCATCTCAATCACCAAGTCCGCAATCATCTTGCTTTTACGTTGTGATTTACTGACGGACTTGGAAGTTGTGGATGAAAGCGATTGGGACACGATGAGCTTCCTGATGCTGGATAGATTCCAATATGCTTTGGAATCATACGAACGCGTTTTGAACAAATCAATAAATTTGTACAAAATTAATTCACCCACATGAATTGTTACGGACAGCGTGGATATCACATTTAAGATACAAGCCGTCAGATGAGTCCAATTTTGTGGACGAATCTGACGGGTAAATGATCATTTTCGATATTCGACCCGTCAGATTCGCCAAGCTCATCTGGCGGCTTGGGTGTGAAAAGTTTTATCTAATAACTCAGATCATGAAGTTCAAAGCGTTGAACATCCCAATCAATCAGCAGGCACAATGGTTAATAAGCGCATAAAAAAAACGCTCCACCGTTTGGTGAAGCGTTTATGGCTAGACCCGGACTTGAACCGGGGACACCGGCATTTTCAATGCCGTGCTCTACCAACTGAGCTATCTAGCCGTTGGCTCTGACGCATGCGTCAGCGAGTTGGGTAATTTAGCATTTGATGAGCGTTTGTCAAACCGACTGCCAAGTTTTTGCAACCTTTTTTAGACAGAAGGAATGTCTGCCTCATGTGTTGCGGATTCGCCACGTTCAATACGGGCTTTTTCAGTAGCAACCCAGGGGATCGTATCCGCATTGCGTTCTGCCCAAAGTGGCATGGGGGTGAGTTGGCCGGTCTTCTTGTGAAGCTCTGCAAACTCCACCACCATCTCCTCACGGCTGTAGCTGGAGAGATCGTGATTCTTACCCATATGGATACAATCCGTAGGGCATGGTTCGGTGCATAGTCCGCAGAACATGCACTTTTGATAGTCGATGGCATAACGCAGCAGTTCGCCACCGATCGCCTTGCCGGTCGCTTTATCGACCTTACGCGGGGCGGACTTCTCGATATAGATGCAGTCCACCGGGCAAGCCTTGGCGCAGGCATCGCAGGCAATGCACTTGTCTGCTTCAAACTCATGGATACCACGATATCTGGGAGCAAACGCGATTTTTTCATAGGGATACTGCACTGTCACTGTTTTGGAGAAGCAGTATTTGAGCGTAATGCGCATGCCGATGGCGATGCTCTTCACGGTCTCGTAAATATCACGGAAATAGGCTTGTGCGGGGCTGTTGGCCGACATGCTTGGGTTCCTGTGGGTTGCGGGAGTCAAACTAAGCTGTTGATGATACCGCAGGGACGCAGAGATTTCGAATTTCGGATTTTTGATTTGTTCTTTTTTCAAACCGCTTGCGGTTTAGCACTCAAAGAGGTTGGGAATATTGCCTGTTCCCCCTCAGATACAAGTTGAACAAAACCGCTAAAAGGTTAGTAATTAAAAAATTCGAAATCTGAAATTCGAAATTCGAAATCCCACCTGTTATCCTATGTCGACTATGAGCACAAACGAATCTCAACTTTATCGTCACGTGATTGCCGCCCTGGTCACCAATGAACCAGGCGTGTTAGCGCATGTTGCCTCCATGTTTGCCGCCCGCGGATTCAATATTGATTCGCTGGTTGTCGGCCGAACAGAAAATCCTGAACTTTCGCGAATGACCATCGTCGTCAATGGTGATGATGCCACGCTTGAGCAGGTTCGCAAACAACTTCAAAAACTCGTGGCTGTGGTTCGCATCGTCGACTATCTCGATGCTGCCTTTGTCGAACGTGACTTGATGCTGGTGCAGGTGAGTACGGTGGGTGAAAACAGTCCCATCCAACACCGCACTGAAATCATCGAATTGGCCAACATCTTCCGCGCCCAAATCGTGGACGTGAGCAGTGACCAGGTGATGATCAAGATGTCAGGCACCGAAGAAAAAATCGAAGGCTTCATCGACATGATCAAGCCCTATGGCATCATCGAAATGGCACGAACTGGTGTCATTGCCATGTCTCGCGGTAATGCAACTTCGGCCCGCAAAGCCAAAGCCAAGGCGGCTGTCTCACCACAAGCCAATCCACCTGCAATCGACCCGGGCGATCTGCCACCGGGATAATCCAAACCAAAAAGAACGGACTCGATTATGGCCAAGTCAACCGTCAGTAAAAAGTCAGCATCCAAAAAATCGGCTGGCAAAAAAGCAAGTCAATCCACAACCCGGAAAACCACAAGCAAAGCCAAGGTGTCCAAGCCGACTTCCGGTAAAGGCTATACTCTCGCGCATGTGACCCATGAAGCTGTCGAACAAATCGGTGGCATTGGAACCGTGCTCGAAGGACTGATGATCAGCCCGGAATACAAGTCACGTGTTGACCGATCCATTCTCATCGGCCCCATGGGAGGACATGTCCATGTCCCCAATCCCAACCTGCGTCTTGGTGAAATGGGCAAGGTTCTTTACTCCAGTGTCGACGGCATCGACGAACTGGGGCTGGCAGATAAATTCCAACCCATCGAGTGGGCCTTTGACGTGTCATTTGCCTACGGCACGCGTAAATATGACCAGCCGTCACAAGGCCGCAGTGGTAACGCTGAAGTCCTGCTTATTGATGTCTCGCATGTCAACGAAGCACGTAACAATGCCTTCAAAGCACGTCTCTGGGAAGAGTTTGGCTTAGACAGCGCCCGATACCAATCCGGTTGGGATTACGAAGAATATGTCCGTCTTGCTGAGCCTGCATATTATGCCCTGCATGCACTACTCAAGGATGAAGACTTCCCCTGCGTTCTGTTCTCCCATGAATTCATGGGCATGCCCGCAGCACTTAAATCCATCATGGATGGCGGCGACAAGTTCCGTACCATTTATCATGCCCATGAGTGTCCAACGGCTCGGAGACTTTGCGAAGACCACCCCGGACATGACACCATGTTCTACAGCGTGCTCGACACCGCACAGGCCAAAGGCAAGTATGTCGAAGAAGTCTTTGGCAACCTTGATGACATGATGCGCCATGCCCTGGTCAAACGAACTCACCTGCTTGATGGCATCATCGCAGTGGGCGACCGGACCCGTGATGAAATCAAATTCCTCTCAAGCGACTTTGATGACAAGGATGTGACGCTGGTCTACAACGGCTTGCCAACGCATCAAGTCGACATCAAACTCAAGAACACCATGCGCGGTCACCTTCAGGAATTCAGTCACAAGCTTCTGGGCTTTACACCTGACATTCTCATGACGCACGTCGCCCGCCCGGTGATCTCCAAAGCCATCTGGCGCGACCTTCAAGTCTGTCATGAAATGGATGCATCACTTGGCAAGCAGGACAAAAAAGCAGTCCTGTACATTCTGACTTCTGCAGGCGGCACACGTTCCAAGGCAGATGTCGAACACATGTGCAAGAGCTACGGCTGGCCGCTGCATCACAAGGCTGGCTACCCCGACCTCTGCGGGCCGGAAGTCGAGCTTGCCAACGATGCTGCTGAGTTCAACTTGAATCATAAAAATGTCAAGGTCGTCCTCGTCAATCAATTTGGCTGGGGACCGGATCTTGTCGGACCCTACTGTCATGAAGAATTGGACATGTCCGGTCTTCGCATTGCAGTGGATGTGGAATTTGGTGCAGCGGACTACGAACCGTTTGGCATCAGTCCGCTTGAACCACTGGCATGTGGCGCGATCTGCGTAATTTCCGACGCCTGCGGCTGTGAAGGCTTTGTCCGACATACCACCAAAGGTAAAACTGTCCCCAACGTCATCGTCGGCAAGTACACCCTCCCCGGTGGCAGCAAGTCCATTAAGGAACTGCTCAAAATCACCGCAGCAGATCGCGAAAAAGTTGAACTCAAAGAAGCCAAACGCATCGCCAAGTTGCTCCTTGCTGATACGCCACAAACCGACGCACAACGCAAAAAACTCATCACCTCCGGCACCAAGTTGGTGGATAAAATGGGCTGGGACCAAGTCATCACCGACGGCTTGGCCCAATTGCTCGCGAAGGTGACAAAGTAATTGCAAGCCAATTGATGAAACACAGAGGCACTGAAACACTGCGCTAAGACACTAAAATTACTTGGCTTAGATGTAAAAAAAAAACAATTTTTTATCATCTCTGCTTTGCTCTCTGTGACTCTGTGGCTCTGTGGTAAAGGCATTTAGCAATCGACATTCTCAATGCCTTGTTTAATGCCCCTTGCATCCGTTTAAACAAGCTGTTATAGTACCCGACTCGAAACTGATTTTAACTAGACTTATACGATTGAGGCCTGCCATGAGCCAGAGCATCATTGAACAACTTGAACAGTCCCAGATTCGCACCGACCTGCCTACGTTAAACGTAGGTGACACCGTTGATGTGCATTACCGCATCATCGAAGGTAACAAGGAACGAATCCAGGTCTTCAACGGCGTGGTTATCAAGAAGGAAAACCGTGGCTTGAATTCCAACGTCACCGTCCGTCGCATCGTGGCAAACGAAGGCGTCGAACGTATCTTCCCGCTCAACAGCCCCAAGATTTCCAATATTGAAATCAAGCGTCACGGCGATGCCCGTCGCTCGAAGCTTTACTTCCTGCGTGACCGCGTTGGCAAGAGCCGTCGTCTGCGTGACCGTCGTCGTGGTATGCAACACGCTACGGTTGTCATCGGCTCACAAAAGGCCGCTAAAGCCGCTGCCCTTGCTCAAGCTGCAGCCGCCGCAGAAGCCTCTGAATAAAATCAGTGTCGGATGGTGAAACATCCTGATACGATCAAACGAACACTCAAAAGACGCGGCCGCAAGGTTCGCGTCTTTTTTCATGATTGCATTTTGTGCAATTTTTACGAATTGGAATCAACCACAGAGTCACAGAGACACTAAGTAAAAAATGTCTTTATACTCTTGGAATTCTCTGAGCCTCTGTGACTCTGTGGTAAAGCCATGGAGCATGAAACGACCAATAGCCAACACTCACCGGAGCCTTGAACATGTCCGACAAGCCCAATAACAATCAAGCTGCCAACCAACCTGAAGAAAATCCCAACGAGCTATTGGCAGATCGTCGCCGTAAACTCGACCGAATCCGTGATGAATTTGAAATCGATCCCTTCGGCCAACGTGTCGATGGCCTGGTGAGTCTCAACACCGCGTTGGATACCTATGACGGTGCAGCCGACGAAGCCCACAAAGCCGACGCCGAGAATGACACCCGTCCCATCGTTAAAGTCGCAGGCCGTATTATCCAGCATCGTGTCATGGGCAATTTGATCTTCATGCGCCTGCGTGATGCATCAGGTGACTTACAGGTTGCAGTGAGTAAGAAGGCAGTGGACCTACCGAGTTTCAAACTTGCCAAGCTCGTGGATCTGGGTGATATCGTCGTCGCTCAAGGCCCCCTTGCCAAGACCAAAACTGGTGAGATCACCGCATGGTCCAATGGCCAAGCGAGCTTCCAACTTGCTACCAAGTCCCTGGCTTTGCCCCCTGGCAAGTTCCACGGTCTGCAAGATCCTGAGACCCGCTATCGCAAGCGTTACATGGACATGTATGCCAACCCTCAAGTGATCCAGACATTCCAGAAGCGTTGCAACATTGTCAGCCAAATCCGTACTGTCATGCAAAGCGAAGGCTTCCTGGAAGTCGAAACGCCCATGCTCCAACCCATCGCCGGTGGCGCTGCAGCCAAGCCGTTTGAAACACATCACAACGCGCTGGACATGGAACTGTACATGCGCATTGCACCAGAACTCTACCTCAAGCGACTGCTCGTTGGTGGCTTGCCCAAGGTGTTCGAAATCAACCGTAACTTCCGCAACGAAGGCATTGACCGATCGCACAACCCCGAGTTCACCATGCTCGAAGCGTACGAAGCGTTCGGCGATCTCTACTCCGTCATGGACCTTACCGAAAAAGTCTTCCAGACCGTTGCCCAAAATGTCTGCGGCTCACTTAAGCAACCCTACGGTGAGATCGAAATCGACTATGGTAATTTCCGTCGTGCCAAGTACCTTGAGCTGTTCGTCGAACACAACGGCTTTGACCATGCTGACCATGACAAACTTGTCGAAAAAGCTAAGTCGCTGCACATCGACCCGGCTGGCAAGGATCACGATCTGCTGCTCAACGAAGTCTGGGAAGAGACCGTCGAAGAACATCTCGTCCAACCGACCTTCGTTATCGACTACCCTGCAAGTCTCTGCCCACTGACCAAGCGTAAACCTGACGAACCGGAAATTGCAGAGCGTTTTGAACTGTTCATCGCCAAGATGGAATTAGCCAACGCCTACACAGAACTCAACGACCCGGATGTGCAGGAAGCCAACTTCCGTCAACAAATCTCCGGCATGGATGATGAGGAAAACACCTTCCGCACGGTCGACGAAGACTTCCTCGAAGCCCTTCGTGTCGGCATGCCCCCTGCTGGTGGTTTAGGTATCGGCATCGACCGCTTGATCATGCTTATGACCAACAGCCACACCATCCGCGACGTGATCTTGTTCCCATTGATGCGGCCACAAGGCTGAGATTATTTTGCCAGAACTTGCAGCCTTGGGTTGATTGGTTGGTAATGATTTAAACACGAAGGCGCGAAGATCACGAAGGACACGAAGGTTGAGACATTAATAATGCAACAATCCTCACATGATTCCGGCGGTGTGTTTTCTCTTGATTCAGAAACTGAGCTTTTAGCCAAGACAGTGATTAGTGCTGCCATTGAAGTCCATCGGACTTTAGGGCCGGGGTTTCTTGAGTCGGTTTATGAAGCTGCACTGTGTGCCGAACTAAACCATCGAAACATTCCACATGTCTGCCAAGCTGTCTATCCTGTTTTGTACAAGGGAAAGACAATTGGCGAACACCGACTGGACATTGTAGTCGATCACAAAATCATCATTGAACTCAAGGCAGTCGAAAAACTGTCTCCAGTTCATTCAGCCCAATTACTTTCGTATCTCAAAGCCACAGAAATGCGCCTTGGTTTACTGATGAATTTCAATGACGAAACACTCAAAGCCGGACTCAAACGAATTGTCTTATAAAAAAAATCTTTTCTTCGTGACCTTCGTGTTCTTCGCGCCTTCGTGTTAAAAAAACTAACTCACCGAACTCACAAAAACCTGCTAGACTAACCAACCACATGTACATCTCCCTACTCATCTCAAAGTACCTTCGTCGCAAACTCGCGCCGATGTTTGCTGCGATGGCGGTGACACTTTGCACGGCCATGGTCATTATCGTCATCAGTGTCATGGGCGGATTTCTGGACATGATGCGGGCAGCAGCGCAAACCCTCACCGGGCAGGTGACGATCTATTCAGATGTCACCGGCTTTGCTGGGCATCAGGAAATTGCCAAACGCTTGCTTATCCAACCTGAAATTGAATCGGCAGCGCCATTGGTTCGATCCTACGGCCTGATCAAACTCCATGAATCCACGCAGACCGTCGAAGTTGTCGGCATTGAGCCCGAGTCCTTTAACACGGTCACCAATTATCAATCCTCGCTGTACTGGGACAATCAGCACTTTCTGAACATGCTCGACAAGCAGATTCCGCAGGAAGAACTCACATCCCCGGAATTGAAAAAGCGCTACGCGGATTACAAAGCTGCTTACGAAAAAATGGACCTTGATGATGCAGGCATGAACTTCACCATTCCCGACATCTGGGTGCGTGAAGGCATTGAGCAAGGTTGCGTGCTGGGCATTGCGGTCAATCCTTGGAACCTGCGAAATTCCGAGGGTAAGTACGATGTCGCTAACACTGCATTGGGCTTGCCGATGACCATCACGGTTTTGCCGATGACCCAAGGCGGATCGATTCAGACACTCTCGCCAGCGACTGCTCGCTTTACCTTGGTCAACGAATTTAAAAGTGGTCTGTATGACATCGACTCCAACCGAATCTATGTCCCGATGGCAAAGCTCCAGGCCATGCTCGACATGCATCAGCAGAAAATATGGGACAAATTCGACCCGCAAACCGGCCAACCTGTCGGTGATGCAACGATCAAGCCTGACCGTGTTTCAGAGTTGATGATCAAGGGTAAAGACGGCGTGCCGTTGGCGGATGTCAAAGCCACGGTCACCCGCGTTTTGCAGAGTTACCTGGCAGAACATCCCAATACGCCATCACTGTGGATTCAGACCTGGCAGGAACGCCACGCCACTTTGCTCGGCGCCGTCGAACGTGAAAAAGGCATGCTGACCATTCTCTTTGCAATCATCAGCTTGGTAGCCGTGGCCATGATCGGCGTGATTTTTTACATGATCGTCCAACAGAAAACCAAGGACATCGGCACGCTTCGCGCACTGGGTGCATCGCGCAAAGGCATTGCCAGCATCTTCCTGGGCTATGGCTTATCCGTAGGCATCATCGGCTCCATGGTCGGACTGGCGCTGGCAGCATCCATTGTCCTGAATCTCAATGAAATCCAAGACCTGCTGTTTGTCTGGTTCGGTTTTAAAATGTGGAATCCGCAGATTTATTACTTCGACCGCATCCCCTCACAGTTGGATCACATGGAAGTCACCGTGATTGTCATCTGTGCGATTTTGAGCAGTGTCGTGGGTGCGATTGTGCCTGCGATTCTGGCAGCAATACAAGACCCGGTGGAATCACTGCGATATGAGTAATTGTTGACTTGAACATATAGCACCGAATGTGAATTCGGTGCAAGCCGAAGAACGAACGAGTAACCTGCACCGAATTAACATCCTGTGCTAAACAATCAAAGTTGACGGACAAACAATGACCGCAACCGCTAAACAAACAACCATCCTCCAGACTCAAAACCTGCACAAGACCTACCGCACCGGTGGGGAGGATTTACACATCCTCCAAGGTGTCGACATGAACGTGAAGTCCGGCGAGTGGCTTGCGATCCTTGGGGCATCCGGTTCAGGGAAGAGCACGTTACTACACCTGCTTGGCGGGTTGGATCGCCCCTCCCAAGGCAATGTCACTTACACCCAGCAGAACATCTACCAACTCTCACGCAGTGCGATCAACCAGTACCGCAACCACGAAGTCGGATTTGTGTTTCAGTTCTATCACCTGCTGCCGGAACTCAGTGCATTGGAAAACGTCACCATCGCAGGCATGATCAGTGGCAACAAACAAGCCTCCTCAGCCAAACGCAAAGAACGCGCCCAAATGCTCCTGGATCAACTGGGTATGAGTCACCGACTTAGACATCGCCCCAACAAGCTCTCCGGCGGGGAACGGCAGCGCGTCGCCATCGCCCGCGCCCTGCTCAATGAACCCAAGGTGTTATTGGCTGACGAACCAACCGGCAATCTCGACGCCGACACGGGACAGCAAATCCTCGACCTGTTCATCAACCTGCATAAACAGGGTCAGACCATCGTCATGGTCACCCATGATCAACATGTCGCTGACCTGGCTGACCGCCAACTGGTACTCGAACGCGGCAAGCTCAAGAGTTGAGATTTAACAGTTTCAAACCGCTTGCGGTTTAGCGTCACAAGCGAGATTTGAATATTCTTCGGTATCCGAGAGATTCACGAATCGCTTAACCGCAAGCGGTTTTTGCTCCCAATCTCTTGACTTAACCTTTACAAACGATTGTTATCCATCACAATCAAAACACTCCAAACGCTTTAAACACAAATATTAAGATTTATGATCGACCGGATGGGAATAGGACGATATACTATTCGGTTTTATAATATAGACGAGGCTGAATGTTTCGGCTTCACCGAGGTGTACCATGTTTCGAAAAGTGATGCGAGCTAAAATCCATCGTGCGACTGTCACGCAATGCGTGCCGGACTACGTGGGCTCAATCACCATTGATGCCAACCTGCTTGACGCTGTGGACATCCGTCCCAACGAAGCGGTGCATGTGTTGGACATTGACAATGCCAATCGTTTTGAGACCTATGTTTTTCGTGGTGAGCCTGGCAGTGGGATCATTGCGGTCAACGGTGCTGCAGCGAAGTTGGTGGAAAATGGTCACAAGATCATCATCGTCAGCTATGGTATGTTACTCGAAGAAAATCTCGATGATCATATTTCGCGTACGGTCATCGCTGATGAGCATAATCAAGTCCAGCAACTGCTCAGCTATGACAGCCTGATCAATGCCCCTGCAGACTCTCTGTCTGACTGATACAATCCTAGACATGCCCAAGCACGTTCGCATCAGTCTTGCTAACAAGTGTCAAATTTTATTTGGTGCTGCTGTGGTGATCATTCTCACTGCTGCCCTTGCTGTGGTTTGGTTTCGCATGAATGCACTGGTTCGTCAGGAGCAAAAAGAAAACGCGCGCAACCTTGCAAACGCTTGGCTGTCGGACATGATCCAACTCGGCGGAGCACTGCTGACATTTGACGAGATGTCCAAACAGGAAAATCATGATCAAGGCCTCACGCTGACATTGATCCGTAAAGATGAGTTTGATCTGGCATCAAGCAACGATAGCTTCGTGAATGAAGCCATCCGTAATTTTGAAACGTTGGCAGAACGCACTGAGCATGCCAAGCCCATCGTCAACGATCGCAATGAACATTACTACCGTTATGCCCGGGCGATTCGCCATTCGGATTTGTATCGCATTCGTGGTGGTGCCGAAGCTGGCTTTGATGCGGCTTTAACCAGTAAGATCATCAACAATCCTCTGGAGATGGTACTGCTGATTCGTCTGCGTTCTGACCTGGCTCAAAAGCAGTTACTGCTTAACCGCGTTTATATCATCCTCGCCGGACTCTTCGCGTGTTTGCTGGCTATTGGTGTGTTTTACTACATCACCAAGCGGATCATTCTCTCACCTGTGCGCGTGCTTCGTGACACGGCTGAACAGGTCGCAGCTGGGGACCTGAACATTCGCAGCGATATCAATACCGGTGATGAATTTGAACGCTTGTCGGTTGTGTTTAATCAGATGCTCGAAAACCTCAAGAGCAATGAAGACCAACTGCGGGGCATCAATAAATCATTGGACCTGAAACTTGGTGAACTGGCGGAGACCAATGTCGCCCTCTTTGAAGCCAACAAGCTCAAGGGTGAGTTCCTGGCCAATGTGTCGCATGAGTTACGCACACCGCTCAACTCCATCGTGGGGTTTGCCGAACTGCTCAATGAAACGCTGACAGATTACGCCGATGAAAAAACCGATAAGCGTCGGCGATTCCTGGCCAACATTATTCAATCAAGTCGTCTGCTCCTTGATTTGATCAACGACCTGTTGGATCTTGCAAAAATCGAAGCTGGTCGAATGGACATTCGCGTGGGCAAAATGTCTCTGGCTGACACCGGCGAGGGGCTGATCAATCTCATTCGTCCGCAAGCTGACAAAAAGCAGATCACCCTGACATTGCGAATCCCGTCAAGTATTCCACTTATCGAAACCGATGCGGGTAAATTCCAGCAAATCATTTTCAATTTCCTGTCCAATGCCGTGAAGTTCACACCTTCGGAAGGTTCGATCACGTTGTCAGCCACACCGTTTTCGCCTGATCCTGATCATGAGCCATCGCATGTACGTGTCAGTGTCGCGGACACCGGGCCGGGTATCCCCAAGGATTACCAGAAAAAGATTTTTGAGAAGTTCACGCAGCTAGACTCCACGCATACCCGCGAGCACTCCGGCACGGGACTTGGTTTGACGATCAGTATGGAACTGGCAAACCTGTTACACAGTGAGTTGGAACTGGAAAGCGAAGTGGGTAAAGGCTCGACATTCTCACTGCTGATCCCCATTGCATTTGCTGGTGAAATCCCTGAGACGATTCCTTCTGTTTTGCCTGCCGGTGAAACTGAAGCTTAGATGGTATTTTGAATCCAGAGAAAACCAGCGACATCGCGTTTGGTAACCCTGCTCAAATGCATTAGAATATCTGCTTAATCCACCGTAGTTTTTCAAAGGTATTAGCCATGGGAATTGAAGCCGCCCTAGCCAACAACGACATGTTTTTATGTACCACTTTGCAAAAAGCGGTCAATTGGGGTCGTCGTTGCAGTGTTTGGCCGATGCCGTTTGCTACGGCTTGCTGTGGTATTGAACTGATGGCGACTGCTTCAAGTCGTTATGACCTTGCTCGTTTTGGTGCTGAGGTCATGCGGTTTTCCCCACGTCAGGCCGACCTGATGTTGGTTGCTGGTCGTGTGAGTGTAAAAATGCTCCCTGTGCTTCAACGCATTTATCAGCAAATGGCAGAACCCAAGTGGGTCATCTCCATGGGCGCCTGTGCATCGACTGGTGGGGTGTTTGACACCTATGCTGTCGTGCAGGGTATCGACCAATTCATCCCGGTGGATGTGTATGTCCCAGGCTGCCCGCCACGCCCGGAAACACTCATGGAAGGCATCATGGCCATCCAGCGCATCATCGACGAAGATGGACTGCCACCAAGTAGTGGTAAACGTCAACCCCTGCAAATCGCCATCCAACCGACTCATGATGTCAAGACACAACCCGTGCCACTGACAGTGGGTCGAAGCTGATTGTTCAAGACATTTTGAACCGGCAAGACGCCAATTGCGACAATTGTGCCAAGGTCGGACGAGATAAAATATAAAAAACTGCGAGTCATCATCATTGGTTGACTCGCAGTTTTTTTATGTCTTGAAAACGCTCTATAACTTGGCAGTCTTGGCGCCTTGACGGTTGAAACAATTGACTTTTACGAAGCGCCCGCGAGCATTTCCTTGATCTGTTTTCGCGTAGTTGCGGTGGCATCACTGCCGGCGAGCATCTCGGCTAACTCGTTAACACGAGCGTTACCTTCAAGAGTCAGTACCGTGGTCTGGGTCTGGCGGTCTTTGCCTTTGCCTTTGACCTGCTTGGTAATGTGCAGATGTCGATCTGCGTAGGCAGCGATCTGTGGCAGGTGCGTGATGCAGAGAATCTGATGTGACCCATCATCGCAACTGTTGGCAAGGCTGCGGAGTTTCTCGCCAATGATCGTGCCCATGCGCCCGCCGATGTTGGCATCAATTTCATCAAAGACCAATACGCTGATCCGATCACTGTCTGCAAGGATGGATTTAAGAGCGAGCATGATGCGAGAAAGTTCACCGCCGGAAGCAATTTTCCGCATGGGGCGAGCAGGTTGGCCGGGATTGGTGCGGATCATGAATTCCAGCGTCTCATTGCCCTGCATGGAACCTTCATCGCCCACAGGATTGAACTCCACATGAAACTGTGCTTCTGCCATCCCCAATTCAGTAAGTTGCGTTTCGACGAGTGGCTTAATTTTCTTTGCTGCGGACTGTCGTTTTTTACTGAGCTTAACACCCTGTTGCTCAAGCTGATCCTTGGCATCATTGATCTGCTGATCCAACGAAGACAGATCAGCATCCTGTCCACGGAGTCCGTCGATCTCCTGTTGGATTTGCTGACGATAGGAGAGAATTTCTGCCACCGGATCAACACCAACTTGATTGCGGGCATACTTGGAAGTCAGCCGATTGATGATGTTCAAACGGTCTTCGACTTCCTGTAATTCATGCGGGTCGGATTCAATGCGATCCATGTATCGACTCAGGTCAAAGGCACCTTCCTGCAATGCCAACGTCGCATCGCGAATGGATTGGCAAGGTTCTTCCAAGTCCTCATCGAGTTCCTGCAAATCACCAAGCATATGCACGACCATTTGCAAACGCTCGATAATCGAAGCATCCGAGTCGTACAACGCTTGATAAGCTTGGCCGGTATCGCGTTGGATTTTATGCACATTGGTCAACCACTTATGCCTTGCAGAGAGTTCTTCAAACTCACCTTCGGTCAATTGAGCATCGTCAATTTCATTGGCTTGAAATTCGTAGAGATCAAGCTGCTGGGTTCGCAATGTACTGGAATTAGCCAACTCCTTGCGCCGCCGGATGAGGTCATGCTGCTGCTGCCAAGTCTCGGTATATTGCTTTCGCAATTGAGCGCATTCAGCAAAGCGATCGAGAATGAGCATCTGATTCGAAGCGCGTAACAAGTATTGATGATCATGCTGGCCGTGAATATCGACAAGCTGTTGGCCGACTGCTTTGACCATTGCCGCGGTGACCGGCTGACCGTTGATGGCAACGGAGGATCGACTGGGTGTGATCTTGCGTACCAGAAGCAGTTGGTCGCCAGCATCAATTTCCTGATCAAGGATGGTGGCGATCTCCTGAACGACATCTTCGTCGTGCAATTCAAAGAGTCCGGTGATACGGGCTTCCTTGCTGCCTGGGCGGAGCATGTCTTTGCCTGCTGGTCTTAGCCCAAGAAGCATTTCAAAGGCGCCCAGAATCAGACTCTTGCCTGCGCCGGTTTGGCCGGTGAAACAGTTGAGCCCGTTTGCCAATTCAAGATTGACATCGTGTATGACAGCCAGATTGGAGATATGAAGTTCGCGGAGCATCCGTTCGCCGCTTTACACTAGGGTAAAAAATATCCACGGGAACGGATGATTGTAAGCAACCAGCGATCCCGAACAAAAACCGACATTGGTATTATCCAAGGTTCGGCGCGTTTGGCAATAGCGGGTGTCAAAATTGAGTCATGAGAACCACGATCAAACAGTGGTCGGTGGTTCGACAGGCGTTGCGATGACCTGTGCGGCTTGACGTTTGTTGCGGCGTCGATTGACGATGCGATAGACCAGATACCCAAATCCGAACACAAAAAGAATGATGATCAGCGGCAGTACAATTGCCAATACGGACATGACGGTTGATGCGGTGGCTTCGACTGTAGAGACCACTGGATTGGCAGCGCCGCCGGTTGTGGCCAGTGATGTCACACGTGTTGCGACAGTGAGCATTTGGACACCACCTGCGATCCCACCGCCGGTGATTGCTGAAGCAACCCACCCCAAGACTTCGTTTTGCCCACTGACACATGATGCTGCGGCTACGGAGCCGGCGATGACGGCAGCAGGTGTCGCTACGGTATCGAGCATATTGTCGAGCCAAGGCAAATAGTAGGCACCGATTTCCAACGCCGTTGCCAGTCCGAAAACGACCATGGCAAGATCCGACCCCATCCAATCAAATCCTGAACCCAACGACAGGTGTCCGCCGTGGGCGGCAAGGCTGATGACAAACATCGGTACAAAGACACGAAAGCCGCACGCAGCTGAAAGTCCCACGGCCATTAGAATTGCAGTAATCAGGTCCATCTTGAATCTCCTGTCATGGATCGCTTGGTACCATTTTATACCCAAATGGAACCCAATGGATGCAGAAAATAGTCATGAAGGCATTTGAGCGGTCATTACGTGCCTGCTTTGGCTGAAAAACAGCGTTCGATCAAGGCAGTGACATTATCCGGCCGGTTATCGGGGTCCGACAATGCCATGTTGATCCAGTTGACTGCTTGAGCGCGATTTTCACCCAATTGCATGAGCACTTCCAATGCTTCGCGTGCCATGGAGTTGTTCATCGCCGCTTCACCGGATGCGTTGGCGTCGATCGTATTGGCATCTTTATCGGTCGACTTGGCGAATGCGCCGGCGGTCGCAAAGTGATCCACCTTGCCGTTAAGTGATGCGATGATCGTCTCGGCAGTACGTTTACCGATTTCTGGTAAAGACTGGAGAAACGATGTGTCACGGTCGGCGATGGCCATGGCGATCTGTCCTGAATCAATCGCCAATGCTCGTAGCGCTTTGCGATTGCCGATGCCTTTGACGGTGGTGAACAGCTCAAAGAAGTCACGGTCTTCGTCAGATAAAAAGCCTGCTAAGCGTGGCAGGAAGCTTGATCCCTGATTATGCGACTCCATGTAATGCAGCGTCTTGAGCGATACATTTTCACCGACACGTTGGGCGAGTCGTGTAATGACAAAGGCTGGCACATGGACTTCATAGGTTAAACCATTGCCGGTGTCGATCAGAACGCTTTCGTTGGTGGTCGCCACCAATTTACCTGTAATGGATGCAATCATTGGCACATCTTACCAAACCTATCCTGTTTGGGATTGGAACGGTTATACGGAATATCTATACCCTAGCGTTTCCACATTCGGGGTAAATGACTTTTGTGATCTCAATTTCCCCGGAAAGATCGTCGATTGACATATCTAGGGCTGCGACATCGCAGATGGGTCCGGTTGGTAGTTTTTATTTTCAGACTGTTTGCGACAGTCATGACAACGGGAACCTAAGAATGAGTGTCAAAAGAAATGTTCTCGTAATCGATGATGATGTGGTTACAACACGTGTGATCAAGGCCCGTCTTGAGAAAATCGGTTTATCAGTCACTTGTGCCCATAGCGGTGATGAAGGCTTGGATATAGCCAACAAAGAAGAACCGGACCTGATTCTTCTGGACATCCACATGCCAGGTATTGATGGTTTTGAAACATGCGGGGAACTGAAGAACAATCCAGGCACCAAAGACATTCCTATCATTTTTCTCACTGCAGATTTGAACACGGAAATCAAAGTCCGTGCCTTTGACTGTGGTGCGACTGATTACATCACCAAACCTTTTGACAATCGTGAACTGATCGCACGCGTGGAAGCTGCCTTAAAAATGCAGAGTCTGATTCGCAAATTGGCAACACAGGCCAAGAGCGATGCACTAACAGGTTTACTAAATCGCAGCGCACTACTGGATGAGTTGGATTATATGATCGCCCGGCAGAATCATGAACCGGATTATCACTTTGCGGTGATGTTCCTGGACTTTGATCGATTCAAACTCATCAACGACAGCCTGGGACATAGTGCGGGCAATGAACTATTGGTTCGCGTGTCGCAAAGTATGACCCAAATGCTCGACGAGATGGTCGGACCCGGTGATTATGTTGCTTCACGTTTGGGGGGCGACGAGTTTATTCTGTTGATTGAAACACCGGAAAACAATCAAGTCCTCACGAATCTTGCCGATGCATTGCAAGCTAAACTGCATGGTCCCTATGTTGTTGGACAATATGAATTGATCTGTTCAGCAAGTATCGGCATCGTCCTCTGTTCGGGAAACTACGAAGAACCTGAGAGCTTATTGCGTGATGCAGATATCGCCATGTACCATGCCAAGGAAAACGGCAAGTCGCAATTCTGTTTCTTTAATCAGCAGATGCACGCTCAATCCATGGAACAATTGACACTAGAGGGTGATCTGCGACATGCACTGGCACGTCATGAACTGCGACTGCTCTACCAGCCGATTCACAATTTAACCACCGGCCAACTCACTGGATTTGAAGCACTCATCCGTTGGCATCATCCTGTCCGAGGCGTGATCCCACCACTGACATTCATCCCTATTGCGGAGGAGTCTGGGTTGATCGTTCCCATCGGATGGTGGATTTTGTATGAAGCGGCCAGCCAACTCAAACTGTGGCGGCAGATGTATCCGGCGATGCGACATCTTCGGGTGAATGTAAATGTATCCAAACGCCAACTCATCACGCCCAATTTTGTGAAACATGCTGATGACATACTCAATCGCGCAGGCCTGGAGCATTCAGCAATTACATTGGAAATCACCGAAAGCACCATCATGGACAACATGTCCATCCTCACGCCGATACTCAGTGAATTGCGTGAATTGGGCTTTAAACTGGCGATGGATGACTTTGGTACCGGACACTCGTCACTGGGATGTCTGAACAAATTCCCATTGGACAGTCTGAAAATCGACCGCAGTTTTATCAACAATGTCGAACACAATCACAGCTTTGCAGCGATTCTCAATTCCATCGTGACCTTGGCGCACAATCTGAATTTGAATGTGGTTGCTGAAGGCATTGAAAAAATTGAACAGTTGGCACATTTGCAATGTTTAGACTGCGACTATGGTCAAGGTTATCTCTTTGCCAAGCCCACGGCGGTTGACGATGTACCTGCTCTGCTTAATCAAGATGGACGTAAGTTTAAACATTCTGCCTGATGGTTAGATTGTCATGGCAGTCTATTGATCCTCGACGATACTTATCAGTTCGATGACCACATTCATTGGCATTTCACCTGCGGGTTTACCAGGTTTGAAACTCATTTTTGATTTGATCGTCGCATGACGGATTTCACCTTCTTGCATTCCCAAAGCGATATCATAAAGGCCCGCGGGTTGTATGGATCGGTTGATTCTGATTTTGATTGGTTTTGAATACTTGGTGTCGTAAAGCACTTTCCCGTTCAACCCTTCGAGCCTTATAGCAACCTCACCAACCTGCCCTTCATTAAGGGCAGGACCGTCACCTTCTTTGAAGGTCTTGATGATGCAACCATCTTCAATCGCCAGGCATTTAATCTCGTAAATCAATTTGCTGTTAGCTGGAATCTCGGGAGTTTCTTTTTCGCCATAAGCCAACTGAGCTGGGATGTTGAGTTGTCGTTTTTCCCCCACCACCATTCCAATCACCCCCTTGGACAAACCTGTAATGACAGTACCTGCACTGATACCAAAGACAAGCGGCTGGGTATCAGAATCATTGGTGTCAAAAATCGTACCGTCTTCAAGTTTGCCAACATAGTTGATGGTGATGATATCACCGGCTTGAGCTTTTCGTACCCCTGTCCCAGGCTCAAGTATCTGTGTTGCTACAGGTAAAAAAATGTCAATCAAATGGACGTCGATAATCAGCGTACTACCTGCGGGGACATTGTCTTTATCTTTATCACCAAACCCTTTTTCAGGTGCGATGAGCAATTGGCGGTATTCCCCGACCTGCATACCATTGACCCCATGCTGAATCCCATCCAGCACAGATGACTTGCCAAGTATGAATGTAAACTTTTTCTTTGCCGGCGATGTTCCAAACGGTTCTGCTGAACCTTTGACGTAGGCTGTATATGAAATAGTCACATAATCGCCGACTTTTGCGATAGGCTGACCGTCGCTTGGTTTAATCACACGGTAGGAAACGCCCGGTGTTAAAGGCAGCCAGTCAACGAGCATGGGATCAAAAGGTTCTGGCGCAAATAGATCGGTCTCATCCGTCTGGGCCAAAGCAATTGATCCAAGTAAAAACGAACCCACAAGGCAGAATCTCATCAGGTGATTAACGAACATCTACAAAGTTACTCCGCAACAGGGGTCTGGGTGGTATCAGCAGGTTGATTGGAATCTGTTGGCAAGAATCGATCTTTCTGAGTCCAAGCACCATAAGCCACAGCTGCAAGAATGACCAGATAGACCACACGACGCACCAACGTGCTTTTACGTTTCTGGCCCATGGCATTATGAACCGGGGCCGCCAACTCCTCACGTTTGTGCACATCTGCAACAGCATCCTTCTGCACCAGATCCACATAGCGTTGCTCGTCCTTCTCTGAACCATTGCGGGTCAGTGAAGCGTAATACCCCTCTTCATCTGTACGAGGTACGACATAGAAGACGCGATTTTCTTCATCACGGACAGATCGGCCAATGTCCTTGTCGCGGATCTTCACGGGGCGACCGCTATAGGGGCTGAGGATCACGATGGGCATGGTGCGTATCTCCTTGGGTGGATTCTTAACAGCCTCCCATGATACCCGCAGAAAGAGATATTTGCCGGTACGGATCAGCACGATTGATGTGTGTTCACGATGTACGGGTGTGATAACACTTAGGCAGTTGAATGAGAAAATTTGGTTATCGGGCATGGGGTGCGTCCGATAGTAAAGTTTCAGGGCTGTTGTGACCTGCTTGGCCGATGAAATTGAGCCGGAGGCCCCCGGAGGACCAGCTTAATTTGTACTGTGAGGTCATGAAAAGGAAGTGGGATATGCTGCAAGTAAAATCCAAGCAACAGATCATTGAGGCCATCTGCGAACACAACCGTACCGCAGCTCGTGAGTTTCTGATCAATTTTGAAGAGCGTGCCTTGGAGAACTATCTTGAACGTTTAACCACGCTTCAAGGTCATCGTGGTCGTACGAGCATCTGGGTCCGCCCTTCTGACAGCCGCGCGATGACTGCTTGACACTTAAATATTGTTTTAGTTTGTCAATTGTCCTGACTGTTCCACAAACGTGCCAGAATCTCCTGCAATCCCTTAGGCTTGATTGGTTTGGTGAGGAACGTATTACACCCTGATGCCAATGAATGGCCTTCGGTATTGAGACTGGTATCCGAAGAGATGGCGACAATCGGCCCATCGTAGCCAATCTCACGCAATTTCATCGACACATCAAATCCCAACTCCTCACCGAGATAAATATCCAGCAATACCACATCGATTTTATGTTCATTGAGAAGGTCAAAGGCCTGCTCGCTTGAACTGGCTATCACTGGCTCAACGTCCATTTGTTTGAGTCGGTAATCCAGAATGCGATTGCTGTCCGGATCATCGTCAATCACCAGGGCTTTGCGAGCATCAGGAATCACATCGATCCATTGATCCATCCAGGTAATAACCTGCGTGCAGTCAATTGGCTTATCGTAATCCACACTCACAACATAGACATTTTCTTCGATCTGATTACAGCTTTCGATCCGCCCTACCGCACTGATCTGCGATCCATCCTTACATGGCAACCCCACCACGCAAACCATTCCAGGATTAAATCTCAGGCCATGATGAAAGGTGATGTTTTCGCTATCCAACACCTTGGGGGTTACGGCAAATTTCAAAGTCTTGTTATTCCGCCCCATCAGCGCAACGATGACATGGCCAGCCCGATCGTCACCACGATCACGTAAATTCTTTTTAAGCTGTGATGGAGCAAGTTTAACGAAACGGGTCAAATCAATGGGATGATCAAAAATCATCACCACTTCGTGAATCAATCCTCTGATATGCCGACTGCGAGTAATGTATCCTTCGACGCTATAAACTCGATCATCATTAATCTGTGGCAAATACAATCGACAACGAACGTCCATGTGTACGAATTGGCCATGGATAAATGCAAACCCGCGATTACTCAAATTACGGGCCACCACGTCAAAACGTACCGCTGCCCCGTCTTCGGGGATGACCTCCAATTGGATATTTTTATTCTGAAAATCAACACGCAAATTCCGTCGATCCGAATCATTCACTGTCAGAGCAGCCTGCTGGTGCCCTAATGCGTTGACGTAGTCGACAAGTTTCTGCCTGTCACGAATACCGACATTTAGTGTGTTAATCGTTGAATTGCTTATTGCAGTCATTTTTCCGCGCTCGCTTTGGTTGCGGGGTTATCACCGTGAGTTACCCAGACAACTAAATGTCAAATATAAACAGGCAATATGCAAAAAACATGACGCAATACAAAATAAGACAAATTAGGGTGATGACCTTTGTTCCTATTACAATATGAGCCAATGATTATCGCGTCCGAATAACAACCTACTTGGGGATATTCTGAGTAGGATAAATACCTTGTATATGTATTTGACAAGATCAATCTGTAATTTGTGGAACCCAATTCTCGACTATTTTCAATCCTCAAAAGTCCCCTGAATAGCTCTTATCCACACCATGTTTTTCATCCTTGGCAAAGGAAGTCAGAACGCAATGAACAATGTACATTGTTTTAAATGTGCCCCAAATGCCGATAAGAAACTTGATTGCGCTGCATTCAATGGAGAATACAGCATTTGCTAAAGCATAGTCTCAGGAGTCGAAGAAACACCTCATGCTCATCAGTCAACTTATTTCAGAATTACCGATTCAAATCATTCGCGGTGATGCAACTATCGCGATCACCGATGTCTATGAAGATTCACGTCATGTTTCACCGGGGAGTCTATTTATCGCACGCAGTGGAACCGCAACCGATGGTTCTTCCTTTATTACAGATGCCATTGCATCAGGCGCAACAGCGGTACTATGCACCAAGATTCCAGAGAATGCTTCGGAACAAGTCACCTGGCTTACATCTGAAACAGTGGACACTCAACTCACGGGCCAATTGGCAGAGCGATACTTCGATCATCCATCTCAAAAACTCAAACTCATTGGAATCACAGGTACCAACGGCAAAACAACCACCGCGTATCTCACCCGTCGACTGCTTCGTCAATCCGGTGTCATGTGCGGGATGATCGGCACCATTGAAATTGACGACGGCATCAACCGCAATACCGCCCAACTCACAACACCCGGCAGTGTCGAACTTTCACGATTACTCGCAAAGATGGTTGCCAACGGCTGCACTGCCGCAGTGATGGAAGTCTCAAGCCATGCTCTGGATCAGGGACGTGCTTCGGCGATGACTTTTCATGCTGCGGTCTTCACCAATCTCACAGGAGACCATCTGGATTATCACGGCTCGATGGCCAACTATGCCACCGCCAAGGCAAAACTCTTTGAAGGACTTGGCCCCGACAACTGGGCGATCCTCAACACCGATGATCCATACAGCCAGGAAATGATCGCCAACTCCAAAGCAAGACAACTATGGTGTCGCGTCTGTGATGTCGCACCTGTTGAATCACCTCAGGAAACTGAAGAACAACCCACATTCTGTACCGCCACGATTCTCAAAATGTCCAGTAGTCGCAGCTACACGCGGATGGCTGGCCCCTGGGGTAGCTATGAGTTGGATATCCCGTTGATCGGAAAGCACAATCTCTATAACACGATCCAAGCCATCGCAGCAGCCAATACTGTCACATCCGTTGCCCGAAAACTCCGCCCGACTCTTGAGCAGGCCAAAGGCGTCCCCGGTCGCTTGGAATTGGTTCGTGTTGATGAGGACGCTTCGGAATTTCCTGCGATCCTGGTGGACTATGCACATACACATGATGCGTTGGAAAACGTGTTGTCTGCGATCAAACCCTTATGTGAAGGTCGGCTCATCACGGTCTTTGGCTGTGGCGGTGATCGTGATGAGAGTAAGCGTCCGAAGATGGCTAAAATTGCCTGTGATTTCAGTGATATTGCGATCATCACTTCGGATAATCCACGCACGGAGAATCCTTTTAAAATCATCGAACAAATTCAGGCCGGTGTGCCGAAAGATACAGTATGCGATGTGCGTGTGATTGATGACCGTCGTCATGCCATAGAACAAGCCATCGCACTTGCTGGTGAAAAGGACACCATCCTCATCGCAGGCAAAGGTCACGAAGACTACCAGATCGTCGGCACAGAAAAAATACATTTTGATGACCGCCAAGTAGCGCGAGAGTATTTATACAAGGGAGTAGGGACTAGGCAGTAGGCCGTAGGGAAAAGACAGGTAAGCCAGCCATATTCGTTTTGAGTTTGACTGCTTTTGCCTAATCCCTAATCACTACTCACTACTCCCTGAAAAATGAGTACCTGGACCCCCAACCAACTTCAAACAATTACATGTGGTACATGGCTCGTCAGACCAGGCAATGACGATGTCGGTGTTCAGGATATCAGTATCGACTCTCGGCACGTCGGACCGGGTGATGGCTTTTTTGCCATTACCGGCGAACGATTTGATGGTCACGATTATCTACGCCAAGCCATTGAACAAGGCGCTTCGATGCTCATTGTCGATCGGCGACAACCGGCCAAGGCATTGGATGAACCCTTGGTGCCGGTACTGCTTGTTGATGATACCGTCCGAGCTTTGCAGGATCTTGCACGTGCATACCGTACTATACTCCGCGCAAAAGGGATCAAGGTCATTGCCGTCACAGGTTCCAATGGCAAGACCACAACGCGTCGGCTGATTCATCAAGCTTTAAGCTCTCAAGCACGCGGATACCAATCCCCCAAGAGTTTTAACAACCATCTTGGCGTACCTTTGACATTGCTCAATACATCACTGTCAGACCGATTTGTGGTTGCGGAAGTCGGTTCGAATCATCCGGGGGAAATCGCACAACTTGCAGATTTAATCCGTCCTGATGCAGCAGTGATTACCAACATTGGAACCGCGCACATTGGGCACTTTGGCAGCCGCCAGGCCATCGCAAAAGAGAAGTCCGCCCTGCTGCAATATCTCACACGTGACGGGTTGGCTGTGATCCCCGGTGATGAACCTTTACTCGAAAACATCAGCGTGCCCGATGAATGTCAGATCGTGCGTGTGGGTCGAACAGCCAACTGTGATTATGTTCTTCAAGAGTCACAGACCACCAAAGATGGCGTGTCGTTTGACGTGCAATATTCACTGGAACAGGATGTTTTCGGCAACTGGCAGGTGCATCACCTGACGCTGGCAATCCCGATGGTAGGCGAACACAATGCAGTCAACGCGATGATGGCTTTGCCGATCGCCAATTGGGATTGCATCGACATTTCCACTGCGGACTTTGCTCAAACCATGACCAAGGTAGCTGGCGCGGACATGCGTTTAGAAGTCCAACAACTTGGCGACATCACGCTGATCAATGACGCCTACAACGCCAATCCTGACTCGATGAAGGCAGCCCTGAGTACCTTGGCACACTTTGGTGACCCACAACGTCGACGGATCGCGATTCTCGGTGATATGCTTGAATTGGCAGAGCTGGGCGAAGCAATGCACGATGAGCTAGGCCGATGGCTTGCAGCTCAATACGCCCAGCATATTGACCATGTGATTGTCATTGGCGAACTCGCAGCGCACATTGCTCGTGGCATTGAACATGTCAACCCAAAGATGCAATACACGACCTATCCACAGTGGGATGATGCACTGGGAACTCAGATCGCACAACACATTGCTGGCAATGATATCATTCTCATCAAAGGCTCACGTGGCAGTGCCTTGGAACGACTGATCCCAGCATTGGAAAAGTTACAGGAGAATGTACATTAAGGGATGACATGGCTTTGGACTAAACTCCTACTCCCTACTCCCTACTCCCTACTCCCCAATCATGCTTTACAACCTTATCAACACGCTCAAACCCTGGCTGATGGAGAACGATCTCTTTGGCTATTTTCGCGTGTGGACTTACATCGAGTTCCGCGCAGTGATGAGCGTGTTGATGGGATTTGGTTTTGTCCTGCTATTGGGCAAGCCAGTGATCGTTTGGCTCATCAAACAGAAAATCGGTGACAACCCTGAGTTTCACAACAAGAGCCTAAACGAACTGACCAAGAACAAAGCTCAGACTCCCACCATGGGCGGGATTATCATATGTTCTTCCATCTTTATGACCACATTACTGCTTGCTGATTTGGGCAGCTTCTATGTCCAGATGGCGTTCATCTGTCTACTTTGGCTGACGCTCCTTGGTGGTGCAGACGACTGGCTGAAACTCACCAGTGCCCGTCGAAGACCCGGTTCACGTGATGGCCTGTATTCATGGGAAAAACTCGTTTTCCAATTAGCTCTAGGCGTGATTCTGGGCCTATTCATTCATCACTACGGCGACACCAAATGGGGCAATGTCGGTGATGACGACATCCTGAGTATGAGTCGATCCCTGACACTCCCTCTAATGAAAAGTTGGCAATGGGATGGCAGTCACTGGATCCCCTCAACGAACCTGATCATCCTTGGTACATGGGCTTTTGTCATTCTCACCACCCTGTTCATCGCAGGTACATCCAATGCAGTGAATCTCACTGACGGGATGGATGGTTTAGCCAGCGGGATCACCGGGATGATCGCATTTGCATTCATGATGCTCGCACTCATCGCAGGTAATGAACTCTGGGCCAAAAGTCTGTTGGTCCCCTATATCCCATTAAGCAATGAGCTGGCGATAGTCTCTGGTGCGATGCTTGGCGCCTGCCTTGGATTCCTTTGGTTTAATGCCCATCCAGCGGAAGTCTTCATGGGCGACACCGGCTCATTACCCCTGGGCGGACTGCTGGCGTACATCGCCGTGGTGATCCGACAGGAATTCCTGCTGCTGATCGTTGGTGGTGTGGTCTACATGGAACTGCTGAGCGTGATCATGCAGGTGGGTTACTTCAAGTTCTCCGGCGGCAAACGCATCTTCCGTTGCGCCCCAATCCACCATCACTTTCACATGGGCGGGACACCGGAAAACCGAGTCGTCGTCCGCATGTGGCTTGCCACCGCAGCCTTGGCAGCATTGGCAATCGCCACCATCAAACTGCGATAAATCTGCGACCCTTGCTCTGCGATCTGACTTTTTCAAACGTTCAATATTGACAGATCGCAACTCACTGCGAGAGTCCGGGGATGACCACCAGTTCACCACTTCGAACAGCAATTGTCTCCAGTGATTCAACCTGTTGATACTGCCCGTTGGGGCCTTGGATTTTGCAACGATAGATACGGGTTTGACCTGTGGGTGCGATACTGATCTGCTGCTCGGTCTCCGACGGATTAAGAAGCAGTGTGGTCCATAAGTCCGTTTGTGTTTGAACCTTTAATATCAGAAGCGTTGGATGTGAAATTCGCTGTATTTGCCGTGAATTTTCACCATCGGGCCATGCGGTCAAGCCGTAACCAAGCGGGGTATCAGCTGCAATGGCTGACGGATCGTTTGCTGAGAGATGGACCCAAATTTGTTTTTCATCGATTGCAGTAATCTGCTGAACATCACTGCCGGATACTTGCAGATGCAGGTTACCTGATGTGATATTCCCGTTGCCTGAGATCACCGCTTGATGTCCCAAATTGATATACCCGCGTGGCACTGCACTGATCGCATCGGCATCTTTCCAACTGATCAACCAACCGGCCAAACCTTTGCCATCCGCAAACCAGAGTTGAGCGGTATGATGCCCATTGGATGGCGGCGCACCAGCATTTCCGTAGTACGGCATCCGTGGGTCAAACACCATGGCTGATGCGATCCAGTTCTCACCCACAATGCTCCGATGGGCATGGACCTGCTCAGCTGGGACCACCATGTACGCACCATTGGGACGGGCGTAAGGCTTGTCCATATTCTCCGGCGAGACCACATCGATTGCAGCGGTTTGCAGGTAACCATCAAAGCTGTAGCGATCCGTTGAACGGACGATTGACGCGCCGATGCCTGTGTCAACAAATGCCTTGCCGGGCATGACCACCTGCCAGCCGTTACTGCGCAGATGCGGACCGCCGTAGTTGGTGTTGTACTTGAGGATGTCCTGCCCAAGTTGCCCGACGGGGATGGTTCCATCCCAGAAGTACATGGCGATGTAACTGAAATAATAGGGTTGTTGGGAAGGCAGACGGTATTGCGCCAATGCCCGGGCAATGGGATCGCGTGACATGCCTGCTGCGATTTCTATGCCATGCATCGGACCGCCGACTTGCCATCGGTGTTTCCACCAAGGCGTGGACGCGCCGTCCCACATGCCGTTTGCCTGGACATCCTGTGCAAACGTAGCCATGGCTTTGAGACTTTGAGCAACCTGCGGATCTTGGGTGAGCATGTAGTATCGGCCAAGAAACGTCACTTCAAACCCGTAATACAAAGGCGTCGGGCCGGACTGTCGCATGTAGTTAAAGGAACCGCCGGGAGCCTGCATCCGCCTTGCACGGGTGATGAGCTTGGCAGCCATCTGTGCATAAGCATCGTGATCGTAGAGGATCGAAGCCAGTTGAAGGACGACCGCGGACTGATGCAAGGTGTTGGATGCAACTGACTCCCAATACTCGCCCACTTCGTTCATGTTGTAATTCTGTTCAACCATCGGTCGCAGATCGCTTAACCACTTGGCATATTGCTCAGCAGGAGCTGAACCCTCTTTTTTCCAAAGGTAAATCGACTCCATAGATTCGGTCAACGCCCAGAGATTAAGTTGCTCCTCCAGTTCCCTGGCAACCAATGCGTCGGTGGCATCGAGCGCTTTTTGACGTAGTGTTGCTTCACCTTTGCGTGTGCTTTCGCTGGCGGTATAACCCCATGTGAGCCAGAACGCTGAATTGCTGTCCAAAGCGCGTGTCACATTCAACTCAGCTAATTGAAGGTACGGATTATCCGGCGTCTGGATCAAATCCGGATTGCCGCACCAACTGCTCCCACCACGAAAACACTGTGCAGACAGTGGTGACGTCATCAAAGTAAGCAACAACGCAATCAGAAACAGCGGACGATTAGGCAAAGATAAAGTCACAAGAAATCTCCATTTACAACGTGGTCATCACGTAGTCATTCAGTAACGGGAAGTCAGTTGTTAAACAAGCAGTTTTTACAGTCCACTAGGCGACGGGGTATTTCGAAGCAACCACGGCGAACCGTTGGACCATGAGTGTGTTTTGGGTAACACGTTTGTTGAAATGTTCGCAGCACGTCCATCCAGAAATCCGATGGCTACACTGCCTGGCGTGTGTCGAGCGATGAGCGTGCCATAGCCCGGATCAGTGTCCGCCAGTGCAAAGGATTGGCTGCTTGAGAGGTTCAATCCCATACGTAATCCCCCCACAGCATCGACGACAAAAACCTTATGGCTGGGCTTGTTAAAGTCCTGTAATTTGTAGGCTGCCCAGATCGGCACCTCGCCACCGCTGCGGTCACCCATGTACGCATTGGGCAAGTACGAAGGGATGTCGTTTAGCGTATTGCCAAGTGGTTTCTCTGGACAGTTGAATACCGCACTTCCCGGTTCACCAGGCAGAGGCATGTACTTGCTTTGCGAAGCTGTCAGAAACCGGGCCAGTTTGTTGAATGTAGCCTTCACCGGACTCCATCCATCATCACTCCAACCATGCGGGAGATAGCCTCTGTTTTCATCCTGATACATCGCGCTGGCAAGACCGAGCTGTCGCATGTTGTTCAAACACATCACCCCACGCGCTGAGCGACGCGCACCAGCCAATGCCGGCAGAAGAACCGCAATCAATAGCGAGATAATCGAAATCACAACCAGTAATTCAATCAACGTAAATGCGTCAGATCGCTTGGACATCAGAGAATCCTTAAAGGGGTAAATTAAGTGTGAAAACGTGCGTTGGATTAATCTTCACAAACCGCTGCAACACTGCGACGCTCAACAAGCTGCGGGAGAACCATGACACTTTTTTCAGCTACCGCTTCACCTGCAAGTCGAGCACGGAGCATGTTCAATGCTGACTGAACCATCGTTGAAAAATCTGGCTCCACACAATGCAAACACGGCGGACTCTTCATTGCATCGGCTGCCATCCCGTAAGTGATAATGCTCAAATCACGTGGGACCGACAAACCTTTTTCCATCGCTGCATACACCATGCAACGTGCATCGGGAACACCTTGGCCGATGACAGCGGTTGGACGGTTTTGACCTGTCAGTAATGACTGCGCATTGACCAATTGTTCATCAATCCATTGTTCACGATTGTGACCTGATTGCTTGCTGATGAGCTTGATCCATTGCCCTTGCTGATCATCAAGTTGAAAGTCCGCCACGGCGCGTTTGAATTCATCAATGCCACTGCGGTGAACTGGATAATTGCTATCCACACCAAGGTATGCAAACTGGCGATGTCCCAGAGCAGCAAGGTGTTGGACTGCGTTGTAAATACCTAGGCCCGTATTGTTCCAAACGTTGTATTCACCAACATGATCCAAATACACACATGGATATTGCTTGGCATTATCCTTGAACCATTTTGCAAGTTTGGGGGAATTGACCTGGCCGCAGATCAGCGCGCCGTCGGCCTGGCCTCCGGTAAAACATTCGGGGGCAACTTGATCCTTGCCTGATTCAAGATACTCGATTTCAAAACCGACTTTCATACGCGAACAGGCACTGACAAACTCGGCAATGATCGGACCATGTGAGCCGGACTGCGAAATCACGGTCGCCCCTTTGTTGGCACCGACAATCATGATGAGCGCTAACCGCCCTGTCTTTGAAGCACGTAATAGTCGGGCTGCCAGTTTCGGACGGTATCCCATCTGGCTGGCAATGTCATGTATCCGCTGCTTCAAGTCAGGACTGACGCGGCCGGTATTGTGCAACGCTGAGGAGACAGTTGTTACAGCCACACCAGCCTGCTGAGCAATATCGCGCATCGTGACACGGTTTGAAGTAACAGTCTGTGATCGGGGAGTCATATTAAATTCAACTTTGCAGAACGAAATGCAGTTTTGTTTGCGGTTACGTTACTGCAATTGTAGCGCCGATATTCAGACAGTCAATTAATAGCGTTAAAATTAGTAAAAGTTGGCAAGCAGACCAGCGTCCAACCTTCACAGTCTTGAGCCGCGCATAAAAAAAGACTCAACCAGTTAAGGTGAGTCTTTAAGTGCGGCCAAGAGGAGTCGAACCTCCACGGGGTTTTACCCCCACTAGGACCTGAACCTAGCGCGTCTGCCAATTCCGCCATGGCCGCAGTGCAGGAGGAATAGTGTAGGGATTGTTGGTGATTCGTCAAGTCAGTAACTGACGGAATTCCTGAGCGTATTTTTCTTTAACCACTGAACCACAGAGACACAGAGCCGAACAAATGAGAGTAAAAATCTCTGTATTTGTCTTACTCTGTGCCTCGGTGACTCTGTGGTTATTTTCCTAATTGCCCGACACCTAAACCAAGGATCACAATTCCAATGTCGTGATATGCGTATTGGTGTAGATGCAGGTTTCGCCTGCGATTTGCATCGCGTTTTTGACGATGTCAATCGCTGCCATATCCGTGTGTCGCACCAACGCCCGCGCGGCAGAGGCGGCATAGTCTCCGCCGGAACCGATTGCCAGTACGCCGTCGGAGGGTTCGATCACATCGCCACTGCCGGAGATCAGCAGACTGCACGACTTGTCCGCGACTGCGAGCAGACTTTCCAAACGCCTGAGCATGCGATCCGTCCGCCAGAGCTTGGCCAACTCAATGGCAGCTTTCTTCATGTTTGCAGGCGTTTCCTTGAGCTTGAGTTCAAACTTATCCAACAGTGCAAACGCATCGGCAGCAGAACCGGCAAAGCCCACGAGCACGCCTGCGCTATCCGCACCAATCCCTTCAAGCTTGCGGACTTTCACCGCATCTCCCTTGGCGACCACGTTCTGCATGGTCACCTGGCCGTCGCCTGCAATGGCAATCTGATTATCTCGACGGACTGAAAGAATCGTCGTTGCATGAAACTGGGGAATGCTCATATCGGTTTACTTTCCATCACTATAGTTGAACCACAGAGTCACAGAGGCACAGAGTTTAAGACAATGACTTCTCTGCCCCTCTATAACGCTGTGGTGAAAGCCAAAATCATTTGTCATTACCAAGATCATAACAGACAAAACGGTTATAGTGTCCACATGGATTCACAGTCGCCATCGTCCAAAGAAATCGGGCATATCCCAGTGCTCTATCAGCCGATTCTTGACCTCTTTGAGATCAAGCCCGGCATGGTGTATCTGGACTGCACTGCTGGACGTGGCGGGCATGCGGAGATGGTAGCTCAGCAGATGGACGAAACCGGCCATGTGATTGCGCTGGATGCTGATCCTACCAACGCAGATTTTACGCGTAACCGCCTGGCGGACGCCAAATGCAAAGTGGATGTACTGCATCGTAACTTTGCTCAAATCCCCAGCATCCTTGAGGAGTTGGAACTCGATGGTGTGGATCTGCTGCTGGCGGATTTGGGCTTTGCATCCAATCAGATGGACGATCCTCAGCGAGGCATGACCTTTCAGGCCGACGGGCCGTTGGATATGCGATTAAACCCGGATTTACCGACCACCGCAGCGGATATCGTGAACCGGACACCTGAAAATGAGCTCGCGGATTTAATCTTCCAACTCGGTGAAGAAAGGCTGAGTCGACGGATTGCCAAAAAAATTGTGCAAATTCGATCCCAAGAGCCGATAAAAAATACATTGGCGCTAGCAGATTTAGTGAGTAGCTGCTTTCCGCCTCATCAACGCGGCAAACGGGCCCGTATCCATCCTGCCACGAGAACGTTCATGGCATTACGGATTGCGGTCAATGAAGAACTGCTGGCATTGGATCGTTTGCTCGACGCCTTGCCACGGATCATCAAGCCCGGCGGTGTTGCGGCGATTATCAGCTTTCACTCACTGGAAGATCGACGGGTCAAGCAGAAGTTTTTGCAGTTTGACCAAAATGATTGTGCAAAACGCTTAACGCGAAAGCCAATTGTTGCAGATGATGCCGAAATAAGGCAAAATTCAAGGAGTCGATCTGCTAAACTAAGGGCTGTCCGATTCACATCGGCATAAGGCCAATTGACAGAATGTTCGGCAGGGGAAATACCCGTTCAAGGATGAATGGGTTGGCAAGCAAGGATGGAGCCAAGATGACGCGTGAAACCAAAGTCGGCCTACTCGTAGGGATGGGCATCATTCTGCTAATCGGCATTGTGGTCAGCGATCATCTCTCCAAGGTCCAGCAACAGCCACCAGCCAACTTCATGGACATGAGCCGCGAAACCTTCGACAGTCTCATCACCAACAATCGCTCCAATACCCTGCCAAGCAGCGTTCCCGTGGCAACTCCCGCCCGAGGCACACTCCTGGAGCGGAGCAACCCCCTGCCACTTCCCAATGAAGTGACCACACCCATCACGCCTCAACCAAGTAACCGCATCGTTGAAGAGACTGCCCGTTACAACAATCAACCTCCTGCATCCAACTCATATGCCCCGCGAGCCAATGAGCCTCGCAATATCCCCGATGCCCAACCGCCCATTCACACGCGGACGCCTCAGCCCCGCCGTGTCGAAGACATGAGCGAGGAACAAGCTGTCGCCTCTCGTACAACACGAATCACTCCGCCTATGGCAGTACGTGTTGAACACCAACCCCGTACCACCGGCATGTATCACACGGTCATCGCTGATGAAAATCTCTACGTGATCGCCAAGCGTTACTACGGTGACGGCGAACTCTGGCGTCTGATTCGTGATGCCAACCCACGCCTGGTAACTCGCGATGGTGCAATCATGCTCGGATCACGCCTATTGATTCCCAGCAAGCAACAAGTCCGCCAACACCAAAATGATGCCACACTCACCCAGGCGCCTGTCATTGTCCAACGCGAGATCACCGTCAAATCCGGTGACACCCTTTCAGAACTTGCCAAGACGCATCTTGGCAGTGCCGCCGATTGGGATGAATTACTCGAAGCCAACCGTGACAAGCTTTCTCGTCCTGAACAATTGCGTGTCGGCATGACACTTAAACTGCCTGCCAAAGCCATTAAACGTGCGACTGAACAACTGAACCAGGCATCCGGCAATACAACAACCAGTCGCCAACCTCAACCAACCACGACACGCCCCAAGACCTATACCGTCAAGTCCGGCGACACCCTTAGCAGTATCGCAGCCCAGACACTGGGGTCTGCCAACAAGTGGTACACGCTTTACAAGTACAACAAGTCCACCATCAGCGATCCAGACAACCTGACGGTCGGTACGACCATCAAAATCCCGGATTAAGACGACGAGCTATTTTAGCCGTCAAGATGCCCAAAACGTCCGATCAAGACATGCTTTGGCGATGAGTGGTCAATCTTAATTTGCATTGCACTGTTTCTGACCTTGGCATACTTAACGCCATGATGGTTCAATGCCCTACAGAAATTTTTGGCCTCAAACCCCTAATCCAGCCGATTCTTAATGCATTGTTCCCTCCAGTTGGAATCGGTTGTCGCATATGTTTTACAAGCTTGCCATCCTGGTCATTTGTGCCACGCTTACTGGCATGACACTGTTGATGCTTCGGCATCATCGTTATGAGACCATGTACCAAATGGCCAAGGTTCAGCGGCAGATCACCCTTACCCGCCAGCAACTCTGGGAACAGCAGACTCATATTGCCCATAAAATCGAGCCTGGCAAACTTCAGGACACACTGGCTATATCCGAGCTGGCGTTGCAGTCCGTAGTACCTGTGCCCCATGCCCATATCCCGCAAATCCGAACTGCCAGTAAGCAAGACGATATCACCGTGCCATGAAGAAGTCCGCGTCATCACATCACGAACCGCGTACGATTCGCACTGCACCTCCAAGCAGTGGCAACCGCTTTTGTACGGATGAAAATGGACTCTGCTGGCCTCATGAAAATCGCAGTCGCATCTTTGCAAAGCTGTGTCTGAGTCTGCTGAGTCTGGCATTGATCGGCGTGGTGGTACGCGTTGCACAATTGCAGATCGCCCCCTCAGATCAAATCGTCAGTATGCTCGACACGCAAAGCAGCAAAACCACTTTGTTGGCAAGACGCGGTAATCTTACCGATCGACATGGCCGAATTTTTGCCACCACCCGCGTGGCGTACCGACTCTTTGTTGACCCGCAGATGATCCGTGAACCCAATACCTTCAGTGAACATGTTGGCTATGCACTGGGAATCAATCCAGCAAAAATTGATAAGACCATTCACAGTGCTTTGGTCAAACGTCCGGGCAATCGATACATCGTCATCGCCAAGCGATTAACTGATAAACAGGTCGAACAATTCGACGCGCTGATGGCTCATCCGCCCGATGGTAAACTCACCGGCATCGCCAAGGAACCCATCCTTGTCCGTGAATATCCCATGGGACCTCTGGCTGGCCAACTCGTCGGATTCACAGGATTCGAAGGCAACGGCATCGAAGGCCTGGAACGAAAATTCGACAAGATCATGGCACCGCAACTTGGGCGCATCAGCTATTGGCGAGACACTCGACGTAAGCCCCTATGGGTCGAACCCAGCCAATATCAGGCCCCCCAGGATGGCACAGGTGTCCGCTTATCCATTGATGCGATTATTCAATCCATCGCAGAGCAACATCTCGCCCAGGCCGTCACCCAGTACAAAGCCGAGTCAGGACAAATGGTCATCATGTCCCCCAAGACCGGTGAAATTCTGGCAATGGCTAACTTCCCAACCTTTGATCCAACGCAGTATGGTAAGACTGACGCCAAGCTGTATCGCAATCGCTGTGTAACCGATTTCTTCGAACCTGGCTCAACCTTCAAACCGTTCATCTGGGCGATGGCAACACAAACCGGTGCCATGCATCCAGGCCAACAAGTCGACTGTACCACCTCAGGCGTTCTGCGGTTACCCTTTGGCCGTCGACTGCGTGATTCACATGCAGTCGGTGAAGTGACATGGGAAGAAGTTCTCACCAAGTCCTCAAATATCGGCATGGCTATCGCGGGTCTGGAGATGGGCGAGGACAATACCTATGCAGCGATTCGGCAGTTTGGCTTTGGTGAACGACCTGGAACGATGCTCCCCGGCGAAGTCAACGGCTTGGTGACACCCCGTAAAAAGTGGACCAAATACACGCTGACATCCGTACCCATGGGACAGGAAATCGCAGTCACTCCATTGCAGATCGCCCGCGCGTTTTGCAGTTTTGCCAACGGCGGTGTCCTCGTGCAACCGAGTATCCGGGCTTTAGACCCGCAACGTCCCCATGATCGCATTCCCATCGAGCGATTGGCTTTGACTCCTGATGCTGCAAACTACACCCGCACAGTATTACGACGCGTGGTCACCGAAGGCACCGGTCGCAAAGCCAATCTCAAAACCTATTCCCTGTTTGGCAAAACCGGTACCGCACAAATGGCCAGCAAGACCGAGCGCGGCTACGAAGAAAATGCCTACATGGGCGCCTTTGTCTGCGGCGCTCCTTATGATGATCCACAACTGGTCATTGCCACATTCATCCAACGCCCTGACCACAAGCTCGGATACTACGGCGGCACCGTCGCTGCCCCTGCCACCGCAGAGGTGATGGAAAAAGCACTCGCCTATATGGGTATCCAACCTGACCTGATCGAAAATGATCAACAGGTTGCAAGTCGTCAATAAATCAGAAAAAATTGAACCGCCAAGACGCCGAGATTTCAAGACAGAGTGTGACAAACACTCATAACTTGGCGGTAAAATATGTCTTGTCTATTTTTCACATTTCACCGATGCATGCATCGCATTGTCGATTACTTTTTTTATGGCCTCTATCGGTAGCGCATCACTGTCTTTGAAATTGATGCACCCTTTACCACATTTGATCCTAGGATACTTGGCTTTGAAGTCCGCTATGTTCTTTTCACCGCAGGTGTACAGGCTGATGTAATGCTTTTGATTAGCAAGAGCGCACCAACCTTTATCACCGTTATGAAACGTCGGCATGCGATATTGCATATCCAACATTACATCAGGATACGCATCCTGGATCACTGCCATCAACTGATCAACGCGCGGGCGTCGAGATGATGGAATCGCTTTGAGGTATTCAGATAAGTTCAATGGTTTGAATCCGCAAATGTATTACCAAGACTTGTTGCATTGCTTGTCTTGTGCGCCTGCACCGGATTGACATCCAGTGCTCAACATATGTGTGATATCCGTGTACTACCAAGGTGAACGCATGTAGGCGTTGGTGCCTTTGCGAGCCGTCGGGGGTCGCGACGAAATCCGCAGCTGGAGAAAATTTCGATATCAAACATGTTGTTTGTGTGCTGAATTTGAGCTTCGCTCAATCCCGGCTCGACACGAGCCGGCTCGCTAAGGCAAAAAAAACGTACATGCGTTTGTCCTGGGTGTACTACATTAATGCTTGTGATCGTGCTGATACATCGGTGCGATATTTTCGATTGATGTCTTGAGCGCATCAGCCACGGCAGGATCGGCTTTCTGCTTGGTCTTCATTGCAGCAACCATCACCTGATGATGAGCAGCAAGCTTTTGGAGATATGCCGTGTAGGCTTCACCTTCCGTCGAAGGGACAGGCTTGATTTTCTGAGTCAAAAAATACTCGCTGATCGTGGTGATGATATTTGAAGCATGAGCTTCTTTGGTGTTGATCCAGCGGACGAGTTGGTTTTGATCCTGCGCGGTTTTGGATGCAGCCAATTCATTGATGAGTCGGGTTGCCTTGGTGATTGTCACTGCATCTTCACGAATCTGGTCGATGCGGCCTTCATCATCATAAATACCACACGGAACCTGACAGTGTGCTGATGCAATATGCGTTGATGGCAACCAGAAGCTGGCGATGGCAACTGCACTGACAAGGCAGAACGTCAAAAACAAGGGCATGCGGGAATGCGACATGAATCTTCTCCTAAACGAATATGAGGTTTGAAATACACGAGGTATTGGATTTTACACATCACCGATGGTTTTGATGCAGCTAAGAAACATGACTTTGGTTTACGCTTCTTCGGTTTCAGGAATCCGGGGTGATGAGCCATGCTCGCCAAGGTGTGATTCAGCAAGACTGATCGCAGCAACCATCTCCGTGGCAGTATTAGCCGAGCGGACACGTTGACGTGTTTCAGGATCATCAAACACCTGGGCAACGAGGCTCAATAATTCGATCTGAGCCGTCGCGTCATTGAGTGGCGTGAGGAGCATGAGAATGATGCGAGCCTTTTCACCATCGGGTGCATCAAAGTCCACACCTTTGATACTCCTTGCCATGAGGACGACCGGCTTTTCAAGGTTGGCCAGGCGCGCATGCGGGACAGCAATGCCATGAGGTAAACCAGTGTGCATAATCTGTTCACGTCGCCAGACCGCATCATCAATCGTCTCTGCGGGGAGTTTGGTATTGACTCCGGCAAGCTCGGCCATCTCCTTGATGGCGTAACGGGTCTCAACGGCAGCGAGCTTGGCGATCACGTTACGTTCAGGCAGGTACGAACCAAGCGTGTGCTTGATCTCACGTTGCATACAACGTTCCATGGCAGGTCCGGAAAGCAGACTGGTGAACAGAGCCATGATGACGATGGCAACGAATAGCGGTTCAGTGATCAAGCCTTGATTCAAAGCCAATTGGCCGAGGATGATACCCATCGCACCTTGCGCCGCCATGCCGAATCCGACTGCCCAGCGTTCGCGGACTTGCATGCCTGCTGCACGCGCACCGAAGTAGCAGCCACCGATCTTACCAACCAATGCGATGCCAAGTACCAACAGTACCAGCCAGAGGTTAAATCCTTCGACGAAGTTCACGCCAAGACCAATGCTTGCAAAGAAAATTGGGGCGAAAATGTTGGTGATAAATTGATGAATGTTATCGCGTGTGCGTTCACGCAGGTGATGTGAATCCCCCATCGCGACACCAGCAATGAAGGCTCCAAAAATCGAGTGAATGCCGATGTACTCAGTCAATGCTGCACAGAGCAGTGCAACCACAAGCACGAAGCTGAGCACACCGCCGGGCCAACTGGTGTGAATCTGCACAAACGGCAAAGCTTTGTGGAAGAACAAACGTCCAATGGTCAACATGCCACCGATAAACAGCAGTGTTAACCCCATTGTCCCCAGCAATCCAATCGACGGCGCTGTGGCTGCTGCGGCATCGGCAGCGGGTTGAATCAATGCAAGAATCACTGCAAAGCCAATCCAGCCGATGAGGTCGTTGATCATCGCTGCGGCCATGATGAGCATGCCGATGTCACTCTTGAGCATGTTCAAGTCCATGAGAATTTTGGCAATCACCGGCAAGGCGGTAATCGACAAACCAATCCCCACGAACAGCGCAAAGGGCAGGATGTCCATCCCACTGTCAAAGTCAAAACGGAACCAGCCCGGGAAACCATATGCCAGTGACGAGCCCATCAAAAACGGTAACGCAACCCCAGCGAGACTCACGAAAATCGCGGCCTTACCTTGCTTGAGTGCCACCGACAGATCCACTTCCATCCCGGCCACCAACAGCAGCAAGGCCACGCTCATCGTCACCAAACCGTGAAACGCGATCGCGGTCGCACCAGTGGTTGGGAACAGGAACGTGAACCAGTCGTTATTGATGTAACCCAGAACGGTGGGTCCCAGAAGGACACCGGCCAGAATCTCACCCAAGACCGACGGTTGTCGATACTTGCGTGCCAATTCGCCTAGAAACCGAGCCAGCCCCAGTAGTATGGCCAAGGATAGAAAAAAAACCGTCACCTCGTGGTGACCCATGGCTCCGCCAGTACCTTCTGCCAAAGTGATCAAGTGGCACGCCTCCTAAGGTGTTAGTGCATGCGTAGCTTACCAGATTTAAGCAATTGATTTCGAATCGGTTGCACTTTTTTATCAGGACTAAAACATTGGCCACACAATCCACACCTGCAGGACGGACACATTGTAAAAACATGATTTTGTATGTTCTTGCAAGCTGCCTGATACTGACGATGGCTTGGACGGGCAATTCTCCTTATCACGTCCATGCGAGCATGCTTCAATTCTGCCACGATTATCTGTAACAATCATTCCGTCTGTGATGCCTGCTCGATATTAAGATGACCAACCTGTTCTACAATCATCACGCATTTGCGTATTCGTGTGGTTTAGCTTGGGGTGACAGATGGGCCTGATACAATAAAGTATCGGGCAAATGGCTGATCTGTAATCCAACCGGTTCGACGCAAACCGGTGATCTGCCTGACCATCGTCATGCTGAGGCATAGCCAGTCATTTTTTAGACTGTCACCCAGCCAGGGAGAAGAAGGACGTGACCAAATCCACATCCTCACATCCAGAGGCCGATGTTGCAGATGCATCACGCACCGAACCGACTGCCACAGTGGGTAGTGTGCTGATCGTCGGACGTGGCCAGTTTGCCCAGGATGTCAAAGCACTTTTTGAGCAGGCCAATATCGCTGGCGACTTCACCATCGTCACCAGCTATCTCACCGCCCTGGCGCATACCCAGGCATCGCACCGTCAACCGGAAATCATCATCGGCTCCGTCGAAGGTCTTGGTGATCTGGCACGCTCCACTGCAACACAACTCCGACGCTTCGCCCCAGCAAGCAAGCTCATCCTCATCGCGGCGCCAGCTCAGCGAGACATGGCAAAGCAGGCTGTCGATTCAGGCTTTGATATGTATCTCACCGAACCCATCGGCCCGGATAAACTCAAAACCGCCCTGCTCAGTAATCTTCAAAAACCGCAGGACAATGCCCTGGAACCTCAAGTCCTCCTAGGTGACGTGGATCTGGTTGCACAACTGCTTGATGATCAGAAAGACATCTCAGAAGTTGCCATGCAGATTCTGCGTCAGCAAAGTGGTATCCATTCAGCCAAGCTCATTGACCAAGGCAAAATGCCTCAGAACTCAGTGTTCACACCAGTCAAACTACACAACCGATCCTTTGGCTTACTTTGTGCTGACGAAGACACGCCAATGGAATTCATGGGAGCATGGGCTTCGTGGTTGGCACATTGGCTGAGTCTGCAAAATAAAATGCAAGGCATGTGGAAGCTTGCCATGAGCGATCCACTCACCGGCGTGTGGAACCGTCGCTATTTCGACATCTTCCTTAAGCAACTTCTCGAACGTGCCCAGGCAGAGCGGTTCCGAGTGAGTCTGATGGTCTTCGATATCGATGACTTTAAGCAGTACAACGACAAGTACGGTCATGCAGCAGGTGACGAAATTCTCTGCCATACCGCACAACTCATGAAAGCTGTGATGCGTCCGCATGACATCATCGCTCGCATTGGTGGCGATGAATTCGCGGTCATCTTCTGGGATGCCCAAGGCCCACGCCGCCCCAACTCCCAGCACCCCACCGAAGTCCGACACATTGCCAAGCGATTCCAACAAGCCATCGTCACCCACAGCTTCAGTAAACTCCAAGACGAAGCACCCGGCAAACTCACCATCTCCGGTGGCATTGCCGGTTACCCATGGGACGGCTCAACCGCAGTCGAACTTCTCGACAAAGCAGACCAAATGGCATTGCAGTCCAAACGCCAAGGCAAAAACGCACTGATCTTCGGCCCCGGTGCGTGAGTCCGAATTCAAACCTGCTTGGTAAACTTACCTCTATACTCTTCGCTTCGCATCATCTCTGCTAATCGTTTAAACTCACTGCAGAACAAGCTGTAATTCACCTAAAGCCCAATACAATGCCCATTATCCAATCGTGCCTTCTGCTGTTTATGCTGCTTAATCCATTTCTGGTCATCCTGTATCTGATTGACATCATCAAGCAACACGACAAGAAAACCTTCGCAATCAATCTCATCAAAGCAGGTCTCTACAGCAGCATTATTTTCAGTGTCTTTGCAGTCGTCGGCGATGTGATCTTCCGCGATATCATCCAGGCTCAATTTGCATCGTTCCAGATTTTCGGTGGCGTGATCTTCCTGATCATCGGTATCCAATTTGTCCTCAAAGGTACCAATGCCATCGAAACCCTCCGAGGCGATATGACCGATGTAGCCACCTCCATCGCCATGCCGATTCTCGTAGGCCCCAGTACCATCAGTGCGGCAGTCCTTATGGGCAAAAAACTTGATCCGGGTATTGCAATCGCAGCCATTTTTGGCACCGTATTTCTCTCCGTTGCCGTGATGATCGTCCTCAAGTTCATCCATGACAAAATCCAGACCAAGTACGAAAGCTTGATCCAGAAATACATCGAAGTCGCCGGCCGAATCCTCGCCCTGTACATTGGCACCATTTCCATCGACATGATCATGCGCGGCGTCACATCCTGGCTCAATGCGTAAAACCACTGAAATCCTGCTCACGCCAACAGCAACCTTGCCCCATAGCGAGCCGGGCTGTGTCAGCCCGGGTTGAGCAAAGCTCAATCATTCTGACAATCAAATGAATATTCAACGTATCCGACCTACGGTCGGCCCGGGGTGACACACCCCGGCTCGCATGCAATCAAACACATCGCATGCCATATCAAAAAACACCCGACAATTGCCGGGTGTTTTGATTCGTTTACATTGCAATATGTCGCGTCACTTATCCATACGAGCAGACATACTGTGCGATGCCCGATTCGACAACGATATCAAAGCTGCTGTTAGCCGGCACATCAAACGCCTGGCCACCTTCATAGGTCGTCCAGTCGTCTGCGCCTTTGACTTTAACCTTGCAGGTGCCATCGGTGATCGCCATGTTTTCCGCAGCTTCAGTGCCGAAGTTGTATTCGCCGGGATAGATCAACCCCATGGTCTTGCGCGTGCCATCTTCAAAGTTGACGGTAAAGCTGACCACCTTGCCATCGTAATACACATTGGCTTTGGGATTGACGGAGACGTTGTTGAATTGTTGAGACATTGGTTTTTACTTTCTGTCGTAGGAGAGTAGCTCGCTGGAAGCTCTGACTTAGCAACCAGCCATCTAAAACTGCCACATCATAACGAGAGGAGAAGAAGTCTCAACTTAAAACTAGAAATCAAATGTTGTTTGACCGTCCCTTTGTTTAAGGGATATTTTTTGAAAAAACTCGCCGCCACGCTTATGTTTTGAACAGAATATCAAACGATACAATGAACGACCTTGTTTCTGGCATATCCGAACCGAATCAAACCACTCGTACCCTAAGCCCTTGAGCTGATCAATGTAAATATCCCTTAAAATATCAGCGTGTCGACTTTGGCTAGAATTTTCCAATTCACCCTCCCAACGATCTGTACCCAAGACCGTTGTTAGTTTGGAATCTGGTTTGCCCATGTAATATGCAAAACAATTCCTTAATGCATCCATATGATCCGGAAAAAGAATTAGCATATCTATGCGTCTCTTTTTTCCAGCCAATACTTTAAGCGTGTCAAATTGAAGATGCAATCCATACGGATCTAGGAAAGCCAACGACAATGAGCGTTCTGGTATCTGGCTGACAACTTCAACAACCTTTTCGTTAGCATCACCAAGAATTAGTTGTGGAGCGTTAGGTTGAACAAATGCTTCAATTCTCTTGCTTAATGCCGAAAATTTTTCAGCATTTAGTTCTACAAGATGAAGTCTTGAAAATTTAGCTTCAGATTGAGCAGCTATTAGCGGAGAGCCCCAGTCCAATTTGCCAACAACATTCTCAATTCCAGCCCCAGCAAATAGATCAATATAATGCAAACCTGCCCACGGTTTATTTTTCATCCCTTGAGTAAATATATTGATATAACGCTCAAGGTAATGATGTTTATCCGCTGATTGAATCTTAACATCAGGAATTATCAATCCATCATCTTCAGGTTTAGGCAAATTCGACATACCCCGGATTCTCCGTTCTTATGATTTCTGGCATCTCATCCCATGTCCGGCCATCGAGTTCGCGACCGGCTGCTTTTTTATTGACACCACCCCATTGCTTGAAGAAAAATGGGACGGCTTGAGCAATGCAACGGTCTCGGATTTGTGTGACCCATTGCTTTTCCATGGGACGAGATCCGGGGCCGGATTCTCCGCCTACGATGACCCAATGAATATGCTGCAATGATAAACGAGGAATCGGACCAAGCAATGGCTCCACAGACAGGAAACGAACAGCAGCAGGAACCTTGCGTAGTTCTTTGATCCGATCGGTCACCAAGGCGTTTTCAATACTGGTGCCCATCCAAATGTTGTTTGTCCATTTTAAATCGTGAGCGTACTCCGCCGTGCGTTCCGGGCGTTTAGTCAGAATCTGAAAAGTGTGTTGCGGACACTGATTCATTGCAGCAAAGACACGCTGTATAAAATCCAATGGCACATCTTCGTGAAACAAGTCACTCATACTATTGACAAAAACAATGCGTGGTGATTTCCAACTCAATGGCTGTAAGACTGCTGATTCGTCGAGATAGACACTGTTGTTCCATCTGCCTTGATTGTTGATGACATGCAGATAATTTGCAGTACGACCAGGATTGTAACCCTTGTTAATCGATCCTTGAGCCATACCCGCAAGTCGGTTTGCCATGCGTTCCGCGTAGCAATTTTTACAGCCCGGACTGACCTTGGTACAGCCAATGACTGGATTCCAAGTTGATTCTGTCCATTCGATTGAAGAATCTTGAGCCATAATTTTGCCCTTTAACTGCTTATCAGAATACCGTACAAAAACATAACGGTCAAGATATTTCTACCTTGACCGTTATCTAGATCGACTGTTTAACTAGCATTCCGCCAAAGACTTCATGCCATTACATATGCTTAACGATGGCGTCACCAAACTCGGAGCATTTGAGCAAGGTTGCGCCTTCCATGAGGCGTTCGAAATCGTAGGTGACAGTCTTGGCGCCGATGGCACCGTTCATGCCTTTGATGATTAAATCGGCAGCTTCGGTCCAGCCGAGGTAGCGGAGCATCATTTCGCCGGACAAGGTGACGGAACCGGGGTTGACCTGGTCTTTGCCTGCGTATTTGGGGGCTGTGCCGTGGGTGGCTTCGAAGATGGCGGTGCCGGTGGTGTAGTTGATGTTGCCACCGGGTGCGATACCGATGCCGCCGACCTGGGCAGCCAGTGCGTCGGAGATGTAGTCGCCGTTGAGGTTGAGCGTAGCGATGACATCGTACTCAGCCGGGCGGGTGAGAATCTGCTGAAGCATGGCGTCGGCGATGACGTCCTTGATGATGATTTCTTTGCCTGCGTCGGTTTTGAAGCTGCACCATGGGCCGCCGTCGATTTCCGTTGCGCCGAACAATTCCTTGGCACAGGCATAACCCCAATCACGGAAGCCGCCTTCGGTGAACTTCATGATGTTGCCCTTGTGGACAAGCGTCACGGAATCACGGTCATTGTCGATGGCGTATTGGATGGCAGCCTTGACCAGACGGAAAGTGCCTTCCTTGGAGACGGGTTTGATGCCGATGCCACAGGAGTCGGGGAAGCGGATTTTGCTGTAGCGGTCGAGGAAGGCTTCCTTGAAAAGCTTCTTGAAGGTTTCGACATCTTCACTGCCTTCGGCAAATTCGATGCCTGCATAGATGTCTTCAGTGTTCTCACGAAAGATGACCATATCGACTTGTTCGGGTGCTTTGACGGGTGTGGGCACGCCGGTGAAATAGGTCACGGGTCGCAGGCAGACGTAGAGATCAAGAATCTGACGCAGTGCGACGTTGAGGCTGCGGATACCACCACCCACGGGCGTGGTGAGTGGGCCTTTGATACCGACGAGTAAGGTTTTGAAGGCTTCAAGTGTTTCGTCGGGAAGCCAGTTGCCGGTGGCGTTGAAGGCTTTTTCACCTGCGAGGACTTCTTTCCATTCGATCTTGCGATTGCCGTCGTAGGCTTTTTCGACTGCTGCATCGAGTACGACCTTGGCGGCTGCCCAGATATCCGGACCGGTGCCATCACCTTCGATGAACGGGATAATGGGGAAAGGTGGGACATTGAGTTTGCCATTGTCCATGGTGATGGGTGCGGCGGTAATCGCTTCGGTCATGATAAATCGTTCCTCATTGAAAACAGGACAGCTTGTGTCGTCAGTGACAGTTTGAGCAGGCCCCATTTCAAGGACCAGCGAATCAGAGATTATGACGATATTGCTGGTTTTCTCAAGCGATGACGTGAGATTCAAGAGAGGAAATGGTCTGAATGGATCTCGGGCAAGTGATGAGCAATGACATATAAACAGACTGAAACCCGTCAGAGTTGTAATGCATATCTGGCGGGTGGGGCATGGATCGTTTTGATATGGATATCAGAATCGCTTCTGCCCGCGTTTTTCGACCATGCGTTTGAAGTCATTGTCGATGAGGGCTTCACGGTTCTCGGTGCGTTGCTTAAACTGCGTTTCGAGTTCGGTGATTTTCTGCTTCATGCGTTCGAGTTCCAGATGTCGGATTTTCTGGCGGACTTCAAATAATTCTGCGAGCACCTGGCGGAGTCGGCTTTGTAATGCCTCGTCAGGTGACTGGCGATATTCTCTGGCCAAGCTGCGGATATGGGTGTTGTACCTGAAGTCACTGACGCGCAGTTCGTACATTTGCGGATCGTGCTCCCGGAGATGGACCAGATTCTGCATCATGCCAAAGACACGGCGTAAGGCGCGATCAAAGCGTTCAGGCTCGGTCTCTTTCCAGGTTTGGATACTCCTGTAAACTGCGGGATTGACTTCCTTGAGAATGGCGTAGACGTTTTCCTTCTGCTCGGCCGTGAGTTCGGGCATCGGCTCACTACGTCGCATGCCCGGGCCGCCACCTTGACCGGCACGGTTCTTGGGCCCCATCCGCATGGGAGGAGGATGCTCATCGAAAAGCTCATCATCGTCTGACGTTGAATCATCCGGCCGCATGTTCTGCTGCCGCGTAGCAGGTGTTTGGGCTTTTCCCTCGTCCGTTGAGGCGGTCTTGGCAAGCCCGTAGGTGGTCAAACTCAATAGAACCACAGCAAGAACAACCCAAGTGCTGCCAGACATAAAGTTGTGATGTAAAATTGGCAAACGCATCGAAAGACCTGCTCCTTAGGAGTCGGAATCCAAAAGATCATCGAGGTTACTTAAGGACTCGTTGACCTGCTCAAATCGACTGTTCCAGTCGTCATGATTACTGCCCAACGCCAGCTTATCGAGTTCGTTGGAGAGTTGGTCGATCTGCTGATCCAACACCGTATCGGGCGCGGTGTACTTCATGATTGAAGACACATGACGGGTAGCTTGAACGATGTGGAACGCATCGGTGAAAATACCCATTGCCTGGAAGACGATTCCCCATGACGCAGCAATAATCACCGCGGCGGCAATGTATTTGGCCATGCTGTATCGCAAACGCATCGGGCCAATCCGTGCAATCACATGATCCCCCATCGGCTTGGTGGCATCAACGATCCGCTTGACCAACCCGCTGGGGACAGCACCAGGTGCCAATGCATGGTCAAGGATCGGCTCAAGTTCACGGTCGATGGATTCACTGACCTGCTGCTGGCCAACCAGACGCAGGTTAGGCTGATCGCTTTGCTGCGTGGGTGACGTGCTTGCGATGATCCGAGCGGCCAAATCATCTGAGGGAATCTCAGGCGAAAGTGCTTCGGAAAGCAACGACTCAAGCGCGTCCATCGAATTGTCCTGATTCTGGCGTGTCATCGCCGGTATCCTTCCTCAAGTTTAAGCTCAAACACCGTGCTTAAGCCCATACCTTACAACATTTGTTTCTGCCTGACATCGCAACTTGCGGCGGCAGCTAATTTTCCAATTCCTCGCCTTCAAGAAGCTTTCGCAATTTGGCCAAGGCTCGATGCCCTCTTGCCAAAACAGTCCCAAGCGGCTGCTCAAGTGTCTCGGCAATCTGGGCGAAAGTCAGACCCGCAGTATGCCGCAGGTGCACAATCTCACGATCCGTTTCACTGAGCTGTTCGACGGCCTGTTTGACCGCATCAAGCTGCTCGACATGTGTCATTTCCTCTAAAGGCGTCCGATCAGGTTCTCCATGCTGGCGAACCACTTTGCCTTGAGCCGCAGCCCACTGACTGGGACTTGACGCCCCACTGCTTGAACCTGCTGCAGCGCCAGGCGACATGTCCATCGGGACTGCATGACGCTTGCGACGACGCATCTCATCACGCAGACGATTCATCGCAATCCGAAACAACCAAGGCTCAAAGCGACCTCGCTCATCATAATCCTTGAGCTTGGTAACCACTTTCACAAAAGCGGCTTGCGTTATCTCCTCACTGAGTTCCTGATCCCGACACTGTCGAAACAGTAACCCATAAACACGAGGCGTATACGCACGAACCAACTGCTCCCATGCAGAGCCATCCCCGGCGGCGGCATCCGCCAGAGTCTGGTCGAGATCATTTTCTTTGGCCAGTGTCTGCATAGGCATCATTCTCAAAGGTTAACGCTCAAACGGATGAGTCATTGCATCAATTAAACGATAAAAGTAAGAAATCGCGACTTTTATGCCCTATCACCTACCCAATAAACGTATACCCCATTTACGCGGATCGATTATAACACCTTAATCGACTATTACGTCTATAATCTACTCCATGTCCAACACTTCAAAACCACTGAGAATTGAAGACCTTGAATCAATGAACCTTCAGAATCCCGATGTTGCTTTGGAGACTCTCCAACGGGCAACTGAGGCCAACTGGAATAATGCGTATCGCAAAGGTTCAACGGCACATCTACCTGCGACGGGAAATCTGCTGATCACCGGCGATCTGCATGACCATAGCTACTTCTTTGCCATGATCTGCAAGATGGCCAAGCTCCATAAACATCCAGACCAACATCTGATCCTCCACGAATTGATTCATGGCGAACACCTTGTCAATAACATGGACTTTTCGGTGCGACTGCTCATTAAAGCTGCAGCGTTTAAAGCAGCCTATCCCGATCAGGTTCACATCATGCTCGGTAATCATGAATTGGCCCAACTCATCGGCACTGGGACTTTCAAAGCTGGCACCAGCAATGTCGATGCCTTTAATGATGGTGTCGATTACATCTTTGGTGATCGCAGTGATGAGATTCATGTGGCGATCAATGACTTTATTACCAGCATGCTCCTTGCAGTGAAATGTCCCAACGGCATCATGTGTTCTCATTCTCTGCCATCACCTGCACGGATGCTTGGGTTTGATCCGAAAGTGCTTAATCGCAAACTTAAACCCGGTGACCTGACTGAAAACTCGGACGCCTACGCACTGGTCTGGGGACGCAATCAGACTCCTGAAGTGACAGCTCGCCTGGCGATGGCATGGGATACAAAAGTGTTTGTTTGTGGACACCAGAAAGCGGATATGGGTTACGAAACCAAGGCTGATAACATGCTGATCATTGCGTCCAACCACGGTCATGGGATGGTGCTGCCGATCCGACTGGATGAGAAATATGAACTCTCAGACCTGATGGTCCGCTGCGTGCCGTTGGCGGGAGTGATGTTGTAGACTTGAATTTCAAGTGATCGATTAGGTAACAGATTTTTTACCGCCAAGACGCCAGGAACGCCAAGTCCAATCAGAGAAAATGGATTATGATGCTTTGGCAGCAATAGGTAACCTCTGTCAATCAAGATTGATTCAATACATGCAAAATGATCATGCCAATTAATGATCCTCATGACAGACAATCCTTGCCCTCTTTGCGATTTTGGCGATTTCGGGGCATGGCGTCTGGCGGTTAAAAAATACAAGTCATCGGGAGTTAGAGAATATGCGACTACTTTCACGGATGATGCTGTCCGTCTTCATCCTCATTGGATTGCTATTGACCTTGCCTGTTAATGCGGGTTACCAAATTCGTGAATTTGAAACCGCAGGCACGATGCTGTACATGTCCTTCGACAATGCTTCATTGGCTGGCTATTGGAAAGGGCAAACGCCGCTAACCAATCACGAAGCGCAAATCACCACCGGCGCTTTGGGCAATAGCTGTGTTGCCCCACAATTGGATATTCAACTCAAAGGCAATATCAAACCCACCCAAGGCAGCATCACCTTTTTCACCAAGCTCAACGGCAGCGACAAACCCATCATGCAAATGCTCACCGCCGAGGGGCAATCCATGATGCAAATCGGCAAGGTCGGAACCTTTCTCCGCCCTTGGATCATGCTCCCAAACGGTAAAGCTCTGGGACGTGAAGCAGACACTCGCAACATCCCCCACGATGATTGGATTCATATTGCTATTGTCTGGGATCACGCCAAAGGCATCCGCTTTTATCTCAACGGCCAACTCGCTTCACACCAATGGGGCAACTTCAGCTACACCGACAGTCGCACCCCTGTGAAACTTGAATTTCTCACCCAATTCGGCATTGATGAATTATGGATCTTCGACCACCCGTTAGACGGTGAACAAATCAATTCACTACGCAATGGTCGACTCATCCCCGCATCCATTATTGCAGAACGAATCGATCACCCCAAAGCATGGCAGCCGGACCCGCAAACCGATACCCATCTGACTTACGTGCCTTACTCAGAAACCATTCCATCATGGGCTCAATCACTGCGTAAGCTGCTTATTGCAACCCAACAACTCACTGGCACGCTTGAACCACTTCGCTTTGACCCGCACCAACCCACACGTTTACTCAAAGCCCATCAAATGGCAGTCAGCTCCGACAAAGCGTTGTCAACTGCCAATCGCCGTCTGGTTAATCTTTGGCAGTGGTACACGCAAAAACCAACTCCCTTTGAGTCCGACGCCCCATCACTTTTGGTTAAGGCTCAACCCGGACTGGCCCAGCAGATGCTCCGTTCAATTGCTGCAGGTGAGCGTCTGCCCAAACATGCGACACTTAATCTGCTTTCAAGCTTCGTTGAAGAAGGTGACCATCGACTGCTTGATGCTGCCATCACCAATGCCCTCTCAGACCCCACACAACAGCTCGCGACACTGGGGGTAATCACCTGTCATGGGCAATTTGATATCCGCCAACTCCCGCAAGTCCGAAACAATCGTCAGCCTGCGGTCACCTGGGAAAATATGGGCAATGATGTGGTTGCTAGAGTCAATCGACTTTCTGCAAGTAGTTTGCACGTGACTTTGTTTAACTTCAATGCCAACCCACGCGTGATCACCATGCACCCATGGGCCTTGGCAGCAGGTCAATACCAACTCATCAGCGGCCCCGATGCCAATGACGATGACATGGTCGATCGTATCGCGACCATCAAGCAGTGGCCAAACGTGTATCGTGGTTCTGATCACACACTGACGCTTCCCGGCGGGCAGACCGTCGTGGAGTTGGTGCAAATGCAACCTGCATCATCGTCGGTCGCATTGCCTGATCCAGCAATCGACAGTCAATGGCTCACATGGGATCGTCAAACCGATGCGTTGTCCTTGCGCGTGATTAACCTTGGCATCGTCCCCAGCAAACAGGTGACCGTCGAACTCTATGCCGATGGCAAATTGCTTCGTGAGCAGGTCATCGACTCGCTGCCTGCGACGACCGACAAGCCCGGACAAATCATCATCCGCTATCCAACATTCAGCAGTCTGGGGGCATCGTCATTGCAGGTACGATTGATCTCATCAGATGCACAACAGTCGCAAAAGAACGACAGCTTTGAATGTCTCATCAAAGACATCCCCTAAACGCGTTAACGGAATTAGATATGCTTTTAGGAAGCAAAGACATTGACCTGCATCGCTAATTGATTAGGATAAAGTCCCCTTTTCATGGAGTAGCGATTATGTCCACCAAGCGCCCTAACATTGTCGTCATGATGGCAGACGACCACCGTTTTGATGCCATTGCAGCGCACGGCGATCCGACCGTCAAATCCCCAACAATGGATCAACTCATTCGTGACGGCGTGACATTCACCCGCAATTGGCACTGCGGAAGCTACTCACCAGCAGTCTGTATCCCCACAAGGGCAGCCCTGCACACGGGAACCAACTCCTATCAGGCGTCGCTACATAAAGACATGCGAGACAACTTGCAAAATCGCAACTCGCCTGACATCCACACCATCAATCCCGATCGTATCACACTCGGTGAAGCTTTACGTAACAATGGCTATTACACCTACATGACCGGAAAATGGCACAACGATGGCAAGTCGTTTAATCGCTCATTCTGTGATGGGTCACGTATCTTTATGTATGGTATGGGTTCGCATTACAAAGTCCCAACGTATGAATATGATCCGACAGGTAACTATGACAGAGCCAACGAAGTCATTCATGAAGGAACGCATTCATCTGAACTGTTTACGGATGCTGCCATCAAATTTATCAATGAATACGAACGTGACGAACCGTTCTATCTGAATCTTGCTTTCACGTCACCGCATGATCCGCGAGATGCGCCACAGGAATATCACGACATGTATCCGGCTAAGGACATGGCGATACCCACCAACTTCAAAGAGCCGGACTTTGATCAGGGACATGCCCGGATTCGTGATGAAGTATTGGCAGCATTCCCACGGGATGAAAACGAAATCAAGCAGCACATCGCTGACTACTACGCGATGATCACCCACCAGAATGTGTCCATGCAAAAAGTCCTTGATACCTTGGAACAGCGTGGCATGCTGGAGAACACCATCGTGGTTTATACCGCGGATCACGGGCTTGCAGTCGGACAGCATGGCTTGATGGGTAAGCAGAATATGTATGAGCACTCGCTGCGTGTGCCACTGATTATGACCGGCCCGGGTATCCCCAAGGGCTTGCGATGTTGCGAGTTGACACAAACACCTGATCTGTTCCCAACACTCATGGCATTGACTGATACGCCCTGCCCTGCGACTGTGACAGCTAAAAGTCTCGTGCCATTGATGCAGGGTGAAGACTCGTTGAGAAAGCAATTATTCTCAAGGTATTTCGACCTTCAACGCAGCGTACGCGATAGTCGCTACAAACTCATCCGGTATTACAAGCAGCAAATCGAAGGATCAGATCAGACTCCAGGTTGCGACAAAGTGCAATTTTTCGACCTTCAACGTGACCCATGGGAAACACAGGATCGTTACGGTTCAGCGGAATATCAGGCGGTCATTGAACATCTGGCGGATGCTCTTAAAGCACACATGGATGAACATGACGATGCACTTAAGGATGTTCCGATTTTGATTTGAGATTATTTCGACACGTTTGTACAAAATAAAACCTCAGCGACACGCAGTGTCGCAGCTACTTGAGAACGCAATCGATTAAGCACAACGTTTACCGTCTTGCAAAGAGGAATGTTCGGTCATCGCTTTGAAGGCGGTTGCCTGTATAAGCGTCGAGTAATTGATTGAGTTGATCGGCAGCAACTTCCAGAGGCTGACCTTCACTGGACATGGCGATTTGTGCAAGGTGATCTCCCAGTCGAACGGAGGTGAGCATCTTGCCCTGCTGGTCTTTGAGTTCGGTCAATCCATCGGTGAACATAGACAGGGTTTGGCCTTTACCCAAGATATCATCTGAGAGTTTGTATTCGACATCTCGAAGGCCAAGTGGCTCGAACTCGCCCATATCCAAATCGCGTTTATTACCTGATGAATCCAAAATCAACGGTGATGGATGCCCCGCATTAATGAACTGCATCTGCCCGGTCTTGGGATCAAGGTCCACAAGAATCGCAGTCACAAAACGATTGGCAGGTAAGTAGGCAACAAGGTGCCGATTGAGTAGAAATGTGAGATTCAACAAGTCCGCACCCGCAGCAGTCACTGCGTGAACCATTGTATGCAGTGATGAGGAAACCAGTGAAGCGGGGAGCCCTTTACCACAGACATCGGCGACGATCAGAAGCACATGGCCATTAGCCAGATTCAGCACATCGACATAATCGCCAGCGACCCAGCGACAAGGCTTAAAGCCTACCGCCACTTCCATCCCCGGAACTTTGACACCTGTAGGAACCAATCGCATTTGAATATCGCGTGCTCGTTCCAGATCGATTTCAACCAGTGCATTGACCTTGGCTAATTTGCGATTCACCCATGCAGACTCAGCTTGTTTAAAGTGTTCCGCAGCAAGCGAAGCAAGAGTCAACCATTCCTCATTGGCATAAGTCTGTTGAACCATCAGGTACATCAACACCAAGGCCTCTTCGTCATTTCGGATTGGACATGCCATGGCAGCAAGACGTGAATCGTTGCCATCGGCATCCGACGGACGCACGAGGGTTGGTTCCATGCTCGTTTTGCATGCTTCGACCAAAGCCTGTGTGATATAGAGCGACTGGGCATTACAGCCGGCACGAACCTGGGGGACGCATAACGTTTGCGGTGAACCCGCTTTTTTCTTGGGGATCATCAGCACTACTGCCACATCAGCAGAGAAGTGTTCACTGACCATTAATTCACACAGTTGACGAAGGCGTTCACGTTGCTGCTCGGAGCGCTGAAGTGACTGGCTCATTTCCATGAGTTGGCTTAAGTGCAACGCACTGATGCGCGAGGTGCCGGTCTGGCTTTGCCGTAACATGCTTAGGCCAGCTGCGGCCTCTTCGGATGTGTGAACCGCTACGACCTGCCCAGCAATGCTCGTCCCATCGGAGGCATTGGACTCCATGGACGGGTTGGGCATGGTCAGTGTGATGCTGCATTTGCCCAGTTCGATGCAGTCCCCCAACTCGAGCATACGTTCGGAAGTGCGAAAGCCGTTGACCCGGGTGCCGTTGCTTGAGCCCAGATCACGAACCCACCAGCGTCCCCATCGATCACAGTAAAACTCAGCGTGCTTCCGGGAGACGCTGACATTATTGATTTGCACATCGACATCTGCCACCCGACCAATGACCACGTTCTGGCCGATCAGTGGATAATGTCGCGTCTGCCCGGATCCGTCATCGATTTCCAGGACGCGATCATAGGGCTCTATTGCATTGAGTTGCGATGGGACCGCAAAAGCCTTTGCCAATTCAAATACCTCTTCCCGTGTTTGATGATTGATCTAACTGTTGTATCGGTATCGTACAGGATCAAACCTGAACGTAAAATCAGTTTTAATTGTCCAAAGATCTTACACGACTGTCCAAGTGGATTTTTCTTGACTTTAAAAGGGTGCCCGTTTACTTTTAAAAGGGTCAACTGACTGGCAATTGTTTTTATAAAGCCAGTCCCCACCTGCCCTGTAAAAAGGTGTTTGACAAGGACAGTCAAACCCTGATCACCCAACCGGGCACAATGCGTTTACACATAGTTTACGGTAACCCGTACATCACATTCCGGGAACAAATTGACAGGGCCTGATGCAAGTCGATCCAGTTGGATCAACACGTTGCTGTTTAAAACAAACAGCACACTGCGGAAAAACAAGAGTGCAGGACGGTCACGTGTCGGCCCACTTCCACGTGCCATCCTTTTTCACTACCATCCATCCAGGTCGACACGTGACCGACCTGCACTCTTTGGTTTGTTAAACTGCAAACAAGTTTTCAAGCCAGATCATTGAGGCCAAACACCTGTGATTTGTCGTTTGAATATTTACGCCAAGCTTCCCAGACCGTAAACTGTCAGGAACGTTTCCCGCGGAAAAAACAGTTAACTCGACTTGCCCTGCGATTTAGGGTAATGCCCTGCTGGGCGAGAAATAAGAATGAGTCTTAAGAAAATACTGATAGCAGATGATGAACCGAACATTCGCCTGTTGGTGCAGACCACACTTGAAGGACCGGATCGTCAAATGGTCGAAGCGAGCAGCGGGCCGGAGGTATTGGAACTGGCGCGGAAACATGTGCCGGACCTGATTATTCTCGACTGGCTGATGCCTGGACTTCATGGGATTGATGTGGCAGCAAGATTGCGATCCGAACGCAAGACAGCTCATATCCCCATCATCATGCTCACCTGTAAAAGTCAACCAGCCGACATGCAACAGGGACGCGAAGCTGGCGTGAACACTTACCTTGTCAAACCATTTTCACCAATGGAACTGCTTGAACGTGTGCAGGAAGCGCTGTCAACATCCATGGACAATAACCTGCTCAATCAGCCCAGCTCATGAGTGAAGCCCACAAGCCACTGAAATTCGTCCCCTCACCTGGCCAGTCTCAGGACTCAGTGTCCGATCAGGGACAATCCGCTTCCGAGTCGGCTCTCAATGAGCAGATGGCTCAACACCTGCAACTGCTTAATTCGCAATTAGTCCTCTATGCAAGGGATTTTCGTCGCCTAGTTGACGATCAACAACGCAAAGACGATGAGTTACAAGCAGTCAAACACCAACTCGACACCGCCAACCAACAGCTCAAAGACTTCGAACGACATTCCCAGTCGATGCAGCAAAAACGCAGTCCAGCCAAGACCACCATCGACATCATCGGTCAATCCAAAACGCTTTCCCATATCCTCAAGCTCTGCCAACGTGTCGCCCCATCCCAGACGACTGTCATGATCACCGGCGAGACCGGCACCGGCAAGGAACTCACCGCCCGATATATCCATCAACATTCCAGTCGTCATGACAAACCGTTTATCGCGGTTAACTGTGGCGCGCTGCCTGAGTCTCTAATGGAGTCCGAACTTTTTGGACATGCCAAAGGCGCCTTCACCGGCGCGGACTCGGACAAAACCGGACTTGTAGAACTCGCAGCAGGCGGGACGTTGATGCTCGATGAAATCGGCGAGTTGCCTTTGACGCTGCAGGTCAAACTCCTTCGCGTGCTTGAAGAACGAACATACCGCAAAGTCGGCAGTGGCAACGAAGTCGATGCAGACGTCCGCGTCATTGCTGCAACCAACCGTGAACTTAAACAGGAAGTCGCCCAAGGCCGATTTCGCGCAGACTTGATGTACCGACTCAACGTGTTTCCCATTGAGCTACCTCCCTTGCGTCTGCGAAGTGAAGATGTCCCTCCGCTGGTGGAACATTTTCTCTCCCAACGTCCCATGCAGTACAACGGGCAGGTCACGGTGAGTATGCCCGCGTTACTGGCACTCAAACAGTATGACTGGCCTGGAAACGTGCGAGAGTTGCGGAATGTCTTGGAACGAGCAGCCTTGCTTTGCGATCACGGCATCATCGAAGTAGACATGCTTGGCCCGGAATTTGCTGATCATTCCTGTAGCAATGGGACAAATCCAAGTGCAGATGGAGCCCCAATTGCTGCTGCGTCGTCGCAAACCACGACCGGTGGCACCAAATCCATCTTGGCGCAACAGGAAAGGAGCATGATTGAAGCTGCATTAGAGCAGGCAAACTGGAACAAAGCAGCAGCAGCACGCTTGCTGGGCATCAGTTGGGATAATCTCCGATACCGGATCAAGAAATACAAAATCACCAAACCCGAGGATCAATAATCGGGAAGATTACCGTGATTTTCCTGATCAAGCCCCGATAAAATCGGCACTTTTGCCGACTTCGCCTGCTTGAACCTGCCAAATTGCAGACTCAAAATTAAAAATGTGAAATTTTGCCACAGCACAGGTCAGAACCACCAGGAGCGTCAAGCCACCGATTTTACCGGCTATGATAAGTCCACAGACGATACATTCGCTGATTGTCACCCCAATACAGCATTATTCGCCTGGCGCTCCTGGCCGTTCTGCCCGCCAAGGCAAAGGCATTTCGTAACGGGTCTGATGTCACAACGCAGTACTAAATTGCCGATATATCAAGTCATACGACAAACAATCATTGACTGGACACCTCGGCAAATTGCATCGATCCCAAAGTTGTAAAGAGAAACGTATTGGCAACATTAAGCATCCAACAAACTCTGGCCAAAGCCTCACGCATGGTACAGCCTGACCATCAGAAAGCGCTCATTGAGCTTTCCGAGTCGGTCATCAAGGCACAGTCCATCGCGGAGTTGCTTAACCGGACGGTGGAACTGGTTGCCAAGGCGTTATCCTGTCAACGAGCAGGCATTTTTGAACTGCGATCCGACGAAAAAATCGTCACACTCCGAGCAGGATACGGCTGGGATGAGCAAGGTGTTGGACATGCTTCGATGTGGCTTGCTCCTGAAACCCAAACGCTAAGCTGTCTGCAAAACAACGAACCGTCATTCATCAGCGACTTCTCATCGGAAACGTACTTCGCGGCACCGGAAATTTTAGTCGAAGGTGATCTTGCAGCCAGTGGCATGGTGTCCATCCCGATGCCTGACCGTGCGTTTGGCGTGTTGATGGTCAATGATCCGCAACCCCATCCCTTTTCCATTGCTGACCGTAGTTTTTTGACGGCAGTGGCGGACCTGCTTCAACCGGGCATCATTCGACTGCGTCAAATGCAGTTGGCAGATTTTCAGGTCGAAGGTTACCGACTCGTCGGGCCCAACCTTGCGTTACGCCCCTGTCTTGAACAAATTTGTCTGCGTGTTGAAAAACTGCTCACCAGCGGGCAATGCGCGATCATGCTTTTTGAACCTCAGAACCATCGCATCCGCTTAGCAGCTGGCCCGAGTCTTGTCCCGACGTTGGCGCAGTCTTTGAATGTCCTGCAAATTGGCAAGGCAATGGATGTCGAAGCCATCGCACAACGACACGGCACCCGCGCCTGCTGGTCGACCCCCATCTCCACCGAACCAGGTTGCGTGGTCGGGACGTTTGCAATTCTGCATCAGATCAATGCACAACCGACATCCCATGAACTGCAAATTCTCGAAGCAGCCTCAGAACTGACCGCTTCGGTGGTTCGACATGACATACAACTTCGTCGAATCAAACATCACGAACAAATGCAAAAACAACTCGAACGTCAAGTCGATGCACGTTCCATTGAGTTGCAAAGCACCATCGACCAATTGGAACGCGAGATCAGTCAACGGCGACAAGCTGAAGACCTGGCAAGGGGCGGAGAGGAGAGATACCGCGACCTGTTCGAACGTTCCAATGATCTGATTCAGATCATCTCCAGAGAAGGTGACATCCGATTCGTCAACCGCGCGTGGCGTCAGGCTATGGGGTATGCCCCCAGCGAAGTGCAGCGGCTAAGCGTGTTTGATGTCGTCCCACCGTCCTGCCGAACACGTTGGACGGAATTACTACGTCGCGTATTCTCCGGCGAAAACCTTGTGCGCGTGGAGACTGAGTTCTTCACCCGTGAAGGCAAGACACTGGCTGTCGAAGGTTCCCTTAGTCAGATCAATGAACCAGGCAGACCCCCTGCTGTACGGGCAATCTTCCGCGACATCACCGACAGTAAAGTCGCTGAAGAACAGCAGCAGAAATTTGTCTCATTGGTGCAGACATCAAGCGATTTGATCATCATGTCATCCCACGATGGCAAGGTGCAATTCATCAACCATGCCGGCCGGGAACTGCTTGGACTCACCCGCAGCCAACCTATTTCCGACCTGCATTTGTCTGACCTTTACTCCGCTGGCACGTGGTCGAATTTCAAGAGTATCGCCCTTCCTGCCATTAACGAAATTGGTCGCTGGGAAGGTGAAGGTGCCGTCCGTCATCGCAGTACGCACAACCGCATCGACATGCATATCAATGCGTTTGTGGTCAAGCATCCGCGAACTGGAGAGCCGTTGTGCATCGCCACGGTTCAGCGGGACATTACCCAGCGTAAAGAAGTCGACCGCATGAAGGACGAGTTGGTTGCCACCGTCAGTCACGAATTGCGCACGCCGCTCACAAGTCTGCGTGGGTATGCGGAATTGCTGTTAAGCCGTGAATTCCCCAAGGAAAAGCAGGACAAGTTCGTCAAGATCATTCACGACGAAACGCACCGACTTAATAAGCTCATCAATGACTTTCTGGACATCCGCCGCATGGAAGCAGGTAGCCAATCCTATGAGTTTAGTCACCTGCAACTCTCGCCATTGATTACAGAAGTCACCAGTCACTTCAAACAGACTGCTGGCACATTCAATTGGCAAGTCGAGATGCCCAACACTTTGCCTTCGGTCTACGCGGATTACGATCGCATTTATCAGGTATTGACGAACCTGTTATCCAATGCAGTGAAATTCACACCCCAGGGCAAAAGCATCAATCTTGGTGCGCGTCAGCAAGGCTCAAGCGTTGTCGTATGGGTCAAAGACGATGGCCCGGGCATCCCCACGTACGATCAGGCCAACCTCTTCGACAAGTTCTACCGCGCCACTGTCAGCGATCAACACAAACTCCAAGGCAGCGGATTAGGACTCTCCATCGTCAAGGAAATCATCAACGCCCACGAAGGCAGAGTCTGGCTCGAATCCCAAGCCGGCAAAGGCAGTACGTTCTACTTCTCACTACCAACTGCTAGTGTGGTTTGAATACTACCAGAGAGGTACTACAAGCCGTAGCAGGTGTATGCGCCTCACTGTAAGACATCAAACGTATCATGAAAGCTTCTGTAAAGCAGCAAGGATATCGTCAGGTTCAGCGCGCAAGCGATAATCAACATTGACAAATCGCCATGTCACCACACGGTCACGATTCAAGACAAATGTTGCAGGAATTGGAAGCACGCTGCCTGAACCTCCATTGATCTCCGCCAGTTCAAGGTTTCGATCTTTTCGCATGTGTTCCAAAAAGATTTCGGGCACTTCCCATGCCACACCATATTCAGTAGCAACGCGTGCATCCTGATCAGAAAGCACTGGGAATGCCAGCGTTTCACGTTCATCTTGCGATAAAGATGCATCGGGCATCTGCGGACTGATCGCAACAAGCTTGGCATTAAGGGCATGAATATCAGTCAAACGTGACTGCATCGCGCGGAGTTGCAAATTGCAGTACGGACACCAACTGCCCCGGTAAAAGGTCACTACCACCGGGCCACTGTCAAGCAATTGCGTAAGCGACACCACTTCACCACCGGCATTGGGTAATGTGAATTGAGGTGCCTGCTGTCCCAGAGCAATGGCATGAGAACCTTTTTCAACCATCTCTGCAGAAGTTAATATCACATCAACCTGGCTGGCAAACTCCGGTTTGTTCTGTCGCAATTTTGCAAACTGCGATTCCGTTTGTTCTCGTAGGCTTGGCATATCCAGACTCCAGTGGTTTTCGTTTCAATGTCGATGAGTGCAAATAATGAACGCATGACATAAGACTGTACCTGCGGACCTTGAAATATATTTCATCTATAATCCATGGGATTGATAAGGTGTCACAAAATCGAAACGGAGCCTGCCCCCTAATCGGGCTCTCCATCGTCAAGGAAATCATCAACGCCCACGAAGGCAGAGTCTGGCTCGAATCCCAAGCCGGCAAAGGCAGTACGTTCTACTTCTCGTTGCCAACGGCCAGTGTGGTTTGAGTTTTCTACAATCATGTCATGCAATCATTCGTTGCAGATCCCCGATTAAACCAGAGTACACAGCGGTATATACATCGTGTAAAATCTCCTCCAGAATCAGGGACTATGGCTTTTACCACTCGGTGTGATGCTATGCCCAAAGAAACTGAATAAAAAATCAGGTGACATGATGCAGTACACCCAAGACGACCCGTTTTACCGTCTACTTTCGACCAAATACGACCTAACCCGTGAAGCGGAAGCAATTGCCATTCTTGAGCAATATCCAGAAGCCGCAACGCTCTCGTGGCCGGGACCGGATGATAAAGGCCAGCCATTCGTGAAGCACAGCACAGCACTGCACTACGCTGCCAACGACGGAAAATTGGCGTTAATGGCCAAACTCGTCGAACATGGTGCTGACGTAAACGCCAGTGAAGCTTGTTGGTGGCGATCTGTTTTGTCATAGGCTGCCAACAACGCTCGGCTTGACGCGATCAAGTGGCTACTGAATCACGGAGCAGCACCCAATTCACTCGATGCACTTCATGCAGCTGCCCTGGGTGGCTCATCAGGCGGAAGTGATGAAAGTAAGCATTATGTCCAAGCTCTCCAACTCCTGATTGATGCCGGCGCTGACGTGAATGATCGGCGAAATCCGAAGAATCAAACACCACTGCAAATCGCCCTGGACTGCGGACATCAACAAGCAATTGAATATCTTCGCTCAATCGGCGGAGAAGCATAGCAAGGAATTGATTTTGAAGTCGTTGGGAAAGCTTCTTGATCACCCTATCCATAAGACGGTACGCCTGCTGAGTTCAATGGCTTCTAATCGCTGTTAAGGTTTTCGGCTTGGCCAATTCATTCTTTCGTCTGATTCACCATCCAATGTGGTGACAACCAACGCAGAGCGAACAACCTTTGGCCCAGACTTGAGCATCTGGGAGATACGTATCTTTCTACTTTAATCCCTACAATCCGCACAACCCATTTAATCAACAGCAGTAGTCAAAGGATGCCAAGCACTTCAGTCGGTACAAATTTCGGTAAAGTCACCGACTCGGTACAACCGGTATCAGCAATATTACCGACCCTACTTGATTTTCAGGCCCAATAAGCCGTTTTTGTGTTTGGCACGTGACTTGCAGTTATCGAACCTTGGAAGAGGGACAACCGCAATGGTTGGCCTGAGGCAAAAACTGAAGTCAACGCCAGACATTCCCGCCTATATCTGTGTCTGGTTCTTTCAGTCAAACCTCAAAGTCGACAGTGGGTTGAGTCGCAGCTTTTTTGGGCGAACCACACCGACTGACTGGGATCAAACCAAAACGAACATGGTGGTGTTCAGTGTTTGATCAATAACCATCAGATACTTCGTGGACCGGGAAAAGGGCTGCTAAGGCTGATCGTGGTTGGGGAACCGCGAACGTTAGCAAGCGTGACGCCTTGTGGATGTTGTAGGGGATATCCACAAGTTGTATGGGGCGGATACGGGAGAAACAGCCTTTTTTCAGGGAGAAAGCGATGGAGTATCAATCAGGGGAAGCTCAGGATCGGCGGAGCATAAAGTCGCCGATATCGATTCAAGCCACTTGGATTCAGTACAAACTGCATCCAGGAAATCTGGCGATGAGAAACAGATTGGTTGAGCATTACATGCCACTGGTCTCCTATCACGCCAAACGCGTTTCGCTGAAAACCAACAAACGAACGGTAGCCGAAGAGTTGATGACAGCGGGCGCTTTTGGATTGATGGATGCCATTGATGCCTTCGACTTTGATCGGGGTATCAAGTTTGAAACCTTCTCAAGCCATCGCATACGTGGCGCGATGCTTGATGAATTGCGTAGCCAGGATTGGCTACCTCGACTCATCCGGTCGCGGAATACCCGACTGGAACAAGCAAAGACGTCGTGGTTGGGGCAAAGGGGTTATGCCCCGACCGACGACGATCTTTGCCAGAGTATGAATGTGGATCGCAAGGAGTATCGCAAGATCACCCGCGATGCCAACGTGGCTTGCAGAGTCTCATTAAATCAGCAAGTCGCTGACAACAACGAAGCAACCGACCGAGATCTCTGTGGCAGCCACACCTTGGCGGACACCAGCTGTAACGCCCCCAATGTCATTGCACAAAAACTCGAACTGCGTGAACTGATTCTTGAAGACCTTTCGCGCATCGAACGGCTTATCGTGCTGCTGTACTACTACGAAGGCATGACGATGAAAGAAATCAGTTTGACCTTCGACATCAGCGAATCACGCGTCTGCCAGATGCACACGATGATCCTGGCCAAGTTGCGAAACCAGCTTCGCCGACATGAACTGACGACAACCGCCGCACTGGCGTGAGAGTGAATCCATAAGGGTAAGACTCACTCGAATTGCAATAAATGTTTCCACCCCCTCAAGGCCCGTTTACAGACATGTGAGCGTGCCTTTTTTTATGCGCGCCCTCCCCCGGAAGTTGGGGAGGGGTGATGTGATGAGAGCATGCATGTCGTGGAGTAGTGATGTGTTTAAGTTTAATTCGCAAGGCATCCCCGGGGACTCAAGTCCCGCGGGCTTTAATGTGCAATGCGAACATCAAAAATAGCAGTTGATTTCCGGTGGTAATCGAACGTTGAAATAAAGCCCGTGGGACTTGAGTCCCCGGGGCATCGCGTCCATCAAACCCGCATCATCCAATCAATACAATCACTGCCCAAACGCTGCCATCTTGTATGCCGCAACGAGCATCAAAGTGATAAACGCGACACGCACCACCGGCAACGGCAATTTATGCGTCAACACCGCACCAATACGCCCGCCGACAAATGCACCGGGAACAAGCAACGCACCGACAAACAATCCAGTGGTCCATGGATGCCCGTGATCGCCGAGCGATCCAATTTTGTAAACTGACCCCAAAGCGGCACTGACGACGATCACCGTCGAACTGTTGGCAATACAAACCCGTAACGGCAACTTGAGCATCACCTGCTGCAACGGCACCGCAATCGCCCCACCGCCAATACCCAGTAAACCTGCGGTAAAACCCATCACACCGCCGAGGATACCGCTGGCAGGTTTGGAAGACCGTGACTCTTCGAGCGTGTAGTCCTTGGTCTTGGAAAACATTTTAGCCACGTTCATGCCGATGACATAAATCTGGAACATCGCTAATACGCGTCCGAGCCAGAGTCCGCCGTCTTTGCCCGAAAACATGGGTAAGTTACTCACATACACACCTGCAAATGCACAGAGTACCGCAGCAGGAATCATGTACCGAACAATCTTCCATTGCACGGCACCGGCCTGATGATGTCGCCTGGCTGCAGGCAGACTCACCGCAACATTGGCGACCATCGCTGCTGCCTGATAAAGATGTTGGTCGTAACCAAAAACATAACTCATAGCCGGGATCATGACGATGCTCCCACCGATCCCAAGCATCCCCCCAAGGAGTCCGGCCGTCAAACCGATGACTGCAATGATCAACAGGTCATTGGTCGTGGTGGTCACTTCAGCAAGTGTGAGTAAACAGGTCATGTCCATGCTTTAACTTTCCAAGGCATCAGCGACACGCAGTGTCGCAGCTATTTATCGTACGTCATCAATAATGATTTTTCGAAGCATCACATTACAGCTACATGTAATGCGCACAGTTGTACACAGCAAATCGTGTCAAATCTAAAAACAAAGGCACCGGACGTGAATCCAGTGCCTTTGCGTTGGTTCACATGATGTGTTTATTCACTTAGTGGCCGACAGCTTCTTCACCGAGCATCGGTTTAAGCTTGGCAAGCAAGGTATCAAGCGTGGCCTGATCCTTGGCTTCGGCATTGAGGCGCAGCAACGGTTCGGTATTACTCGCGCGGACGTTAAACCAAAAACCTTCGGTGTCGAAGAGGTCAAACGATACTCCGTCAAGCTGTTCGAACTTGCCCTTGGATGCGTAGTCTTCCTTGAGTTGGTTGATCACTGCATCTTTATCCGGCGTGTGGAAGTTAATCTCGCCGGACTGGGGGTACTTCTTAAACGGTGCGATCAGTTGACTCAATGGTGTATCGGTCTGACCCAGTACACTGACGATGGCAGCGAAGGCAATCGCACCAGAGTCCGCGTAGTAATTGTCACGGAAGTAGAAGTGACCTGAGAGTTCGCCGCCGAAGATACCGTCAGTATCGCGGAGGAGCTTCTTCATGTTCACATGGCCGACACTTGATTTTTCAGGCTTGGCGTTGGCAGCGAGGATGGTTTCTTCGACGACCTTACTTGAACGCAGGTCATAGATGACCGTTGCACCAGGTGCTTGGCTAAGGAAGTGGTCACAGAGAAATGCGGTCAGATGATCGCAACCAATGATGTTACCCAACTCATCGGTGACCATACAGCGGTCGGCATCACCATCAAAGCATGCACCAAAGTGGGCTTTGGTTTTGACGACACCTTCCTGCGTGGGGATCATGTTTTCCGCCACCAGCGGATTGGGTTCATGGACGAAGCTGCCGGTGATTTCGAAGTTGATATCGACGATTTCCAGATTTTCCACGCCGTCGAAAACCTTGGGGACAAGCTTGCCCGCCATGCCGTTTGAACCATCGATGTAGACCTTGATGGGTTTACTGGGGATGGTGAGGAAGCCGAGGATATGCTTGCGGTAAGCATCCCAGATATCTTCCTCGGAGTAGCTGCCTGCGATGTCCTTGGAACCGCGCGGGCCACATTTTTCAGCAATGGCTTGAATGTCTTTAAGCCCCGTCGTGCCACCGATAGGTTTAGCTAAGGGTGCAGAGATTTTAAAACCGTTGTATTGCGGCGGGTTGTGACTGGCGGTGGTTTGAATGCCCCCTGCACAGCCAAAGTGATTAACTGCGAAATACATAATGGAGGTGTCGCACATGCCAAGGTCAATGACGTTCATCCCCGCAGCACGGATACCATCGGACAACGCTTCTGCCAGTGACGGGCTGCTGACCCGCATGTCCTGGCTGACGAGTACAATGTCACCAGCTTCACCTGACGGACGCTCAGGATGATTGGCCAGGAAAGTCGCGGTGCCAAATCCGATGGCAAATGCTGCATCTTCATTGACCAGGTCGGGGTACACTCCACGGATGTCATAGGCTTTAAAAATATCTTTGAGCATGTTGGCTCCTCTTCATATCAGAAGGTCTGGTTTAGTTGAGGAGCACATGATAACGGCAGATCAATGCAGAATCGAACGGGTGTAGGAGGGATTAGTGGAAAGACTTTCAAAACCAACTGTTTATTGCCTTTTCCCTAATCACTAGTCCCTAATCACTAATCCCTTGTCTTATTTGTTAGAATACCGCGATGAACAGTAAACAAGTCCTCATCACCGCCTCGGCCTGCATTGTGGCAGCAATTATATTTTTCTTCACAATGCTCGCGGCACCGGCACCCAAGCGTGCAAATAACAGCAGCGGTGGCAGTACGATCATCGCGATACCCGGCTGGGAAAAAACCGAGCTTGGTTCCGGTAGTGGTGCGCCCAACATGAAGGGCATGGAAGTTCATTTCAATGACAACCACGGCGTGCAATATGACCTGCTCGGTGAATCACTGACTCCTAAAAGCCAAGGCGTCATCGACGTTATCAAACCCATCGCCCGCATCCATCTCAAACCCAACAAAACCGTCGTCCAAATCAGTGCAGACGAAGGCACCTTCATCACGCCGACCAGCGAAACACGCACCGGCATGATCGGCACGGTCGGCCAACCCACATCCGGACTCCTTAAAGGTAATGTGGTTATTCGACTGTTTGAAAATGACGGGGTCACCCCCATTGATCTGTCTGACGATTCGATCAACGAAGTGCTGAATCTCAAAATGCAGCAAGCCAACTTCGACCGAGACCTTGGGCAGATCGAAGCGGATGGCAGCGTCAAACTCGATGGACGTGATGTGGCCTTTGAAGGTGAAAATCTGAACATCATTTACAGCCCCCTGCTCCAACGCATCAATCGTCTGGAAATCCAAAAAGGCAAGTTCATCCGCATCAAGAATGTCGACAACACCAACTCGCTTAAACCTGCTGACGAATCCAACACACCATTAGATGACGATGTAACGACAGAGCCTAAAGAGCAACCCAAAACAGACTCGGACCAAAGTACCGAACCACAAATTCTCAAGACACCAGCCCGGCCAACCTCCCAGTATTATCACATCACGCTCAATGACCACATCCAGATTGATGCTCAGAAAAACCAACTCCTTGGTGATCAACTCGAACTGTATCTGGGCATGGCAAACCGCCAAGGCAAGAAATCCCAAGATCAAGAGAACAACAACGCCAAACCCACTAACGAGTCGGATGAGAATTCAAATCCCCAATCGACTCCTGCTGTCGTTGTAGCCGAAGAGGACGATCCTGATGATGACATTCTCATCAAATGGACCGGGCCGATGTTGATGCTCCCCGTGGACGACAAACCAGAGATGCTTGCCAACGTGCGTGACATATACATGCAGATCACCGGCACACCGATGAAAATCCTGCCACCCTCCAAGGATGTCATCACCGCATCAAGTATCGACTATCTACATAGCCAATCTCGCGTGCGTGTCCGTAGCAGTACCGCATACCCCCTGCTTATCGACTCGCCGCAAATTGGAGGCCTGATCACTGGCAAACACTTTGAAATGTTCCTCGACAAAGGACTGGGCATCCTCCAGGGCGAAGGCAATATGCACGGTCTAAGTCGTTCGGTCCTTTCAGATGCCAAAGCAAATAATGCCACATCAGACACGATCAATTCCGACGACAAAAGCCTCACTCCCGGCACATCCATTCACTGGACCGATCGGGTTGAACTGGTCTTTTATCCTGAAAACGATGATGACGAAGATGTCATCAAGACCAATTTCGATGCTCTAAAAACCATCACATTCCGTGGCGATGTCGAAGTGGAACATGATGAGTTCGACGTTGTCTCGGATCTGATTACAGTCCAGATGACCAAGCCAACTGCGGATAAAAACAAGCAGGAAGCTAGCATCATTGAAGCAGCCGGCGATGTTTCACTGCGGACGCATTCCACTGATCCTGAACGTCAACTGGCATTGCATGCCAATCAAGCCAACATCCATTTTGTCCCTAATGACACCGGCAAGATGATCGCCGACAAACTCACTGCCAATGATGATGTCGTCATCCGACGTCCCGGGCAAGTGCTCTGGTCGGATTCCCTGCTCGTGGAGTTGGGGCATGGCGAACCAGTCGTTGTTGCGATGTCACCTCAACTGCCCGTTGAGCAAATCCAATCTCCGGACCCCGTCGACGCATTGGACACCATGCTCGCGTGGGAAGACAAAGAACAACCCATCCCAACGGTCACATCCGTCAAACCTGACGGCACGACAAACGTCGTTGCCAATGCTGACACCCCAAAAACCGACGACGACAAAAGCGATAAAATTTATCTCAAGAAAGTCACCGTTGAAGGCGATGTCCGTGCTCGGATGATCAACAAGGATCAAGCGGTTTACGCCTTTGCCCATCGCATTACCGGCGATGACAATCAGGTCGAACTCTTTGGTAATGACCAACGCCCCACCCAGGTCGTACAGGACTCAGGCATCCTTGCAGGCGATCACCTTGTCTATACCCACAAGGATCAAAACCTTCACGTCATCGGCAAGGGAACCCTCAGTTATCTAAGCACACCTCTGGATGAAAAACCCCAAAACGTCACCATCAAACCATCAGTCACCAAACCTCAAGGGAATCTGAATGTTCAACCCGTCAGCGAGTTGAATGTCGATGGGAGCACAACCACATCATCAAGTAATGCCAATGGTGCTACCAATACCAAGCCTGCACAAACGGGCGATGTAACGAATCAAATCGCCCCTTCCCTGCCAACTCTTGAACCTGCAAAAGTCCGCGTGCAGTGGCAGGACAATATGCACTACAACCATCAAACCCTCCAGGCACTGTTCATGGGGGATGTCGTGTTGACCGCTTCACGTGCAGACGGAGCGACCACCGTCAAGGGCGATGACATCCGCGTGTTGTTTAACAAGTTCACCAGCGGAAGTTCCAAACCGATCTCAGCATTGGACACCCCCAACCTGCCACAAGTCAACGACGACGGCATGGTCAAAGTCACTTCGCTTCAAGGGGGGCGTCAGGTCCGAATGGTCAACATCAAAGGTAATGCCGAATTTCTCGAAGAGACCTGGGCACCTTTGGCAGCAAACGCAACAATCGATCCCGACGACCGAGCCAACCGCACACTACTCACACGTCTGCGAATTGCAGGGCAGACCATGGACTTTGATGCTGTGCCTGAAACCATCACCATCCCCGGCGCAGGCACTTTGCTTCACGAAGACCATCGCCCCAAAGCATCAAGTTCCAATCGCAGTGATGATGTCCAATTCACTGGTCGAGGTCAGACGCTGTTCCGTTGGAAAGATCAGTTCATGCTCGACATTGCACATAACGACATGATCATGAAAGACTATGTCCAAATGCTGCATATTCCTGAGGATTCAGACAATGGGATTCAATTGGACTGCCGTACGTTTCTTGCGGACATGGAAGCCACCGGTGGCCTTGGTACATGGCTCAGTGGCAACCCGCCGACACCTGATTTGAAGGTCGTCCAGGCATCAAGAGATGTCCGCATCAATGCCCAAAACCGTCAAATCACCACGGATCGTGCAACGTACATCCACAATGTCCGCAAGGTGAAATTACAGGCTAATGAAAACAAACTCACCCGCATCACCACGCCGTCAGGTACATCATCACCTGGTGCTGAATTGATCGTCTGGGAGTTGGACACCAACCGCTTCTACATCGCCAGACCCGGTCGCATGAATGAAGTGGCCCCAAGAAGACGGTAAATTGCGGAACCTGCACCGGATTGACATCCGGTGCTAACATTATTTACGCCATTCGTGTTTCGAGACTTTAGCACCGGATGTCAATCCGGTGCAGGCGCACACCAGAACAAACCATTCTGCTTTTGATGTTCTGGAAGATAAGTGTCGACCAGATAATCAAAATGCTCATCATCAATCACACGTTTTGTATCCTGTCCACGACTAAACCAGCGATTGCCGGTTGTTTTCTTTGCGTGTGACAATTTCATTCCAATGATTCGCTTGAGTTTTGTAGCAACATCATCAGCGAATTGGTCATCTTTCCAACTACACAAAACGTGAATGTGATTCGGAGTTATTGCAGTAGCATGTAGTCGCTTTTGAGTGTTTTGACATATTTCAATCACAGCTGCCAATACCAAACAGCGCTGTTGCACATCCAAAGTGACAGGCTCCGCATTGGCAATTTTGTTTCGGTGTGCCGCAAGATGGGGATATGCAGGCTGGATGCCTTTTTGCCCACGTTGAACATGGCATCGATCCACATTCCAACTCCGATAGGTGTGCAAGGTGATCAGGTAAACCGGCATGACGGCATTTTAGCGGAACCTGCACCGGATTAACATCCGGTGCTAAAGTCAAAGTACAGCAAAAAGAGATTCGAATCATTAGCACCGGATGTGAATCCGGTGCAGGTCTTCGAATGATCACTTCACCTGATAGCGTGGGAAAAGCGGATCGCCTTTTTGAATATCCGTACCGGGTTTGAGTTGGCCCCATTGGCACCACTGGGAAATCTTGCCTTCACCTTGTGTAAGAGCCTGAGCATATTCACTGCAACCGATGCGCTGCCAGAACACTTCACATTGATCAGGGATAAACGGCCAGAGCAACACGGATACGATGCGAAGTGCTTCTGCACAGTTGTAGAGAATTGTCGCGACTTCCGGCAACTTGGACTCATCCTTGGCAAGCTTAAACGGTGCCGTTTCTTCGATGTAACCATCCACCGCACGCACAAGACTCAATGCCGCATCGGCTGCACCACTTAAATCCAGTGCTTTTCCAGCAGTATTGAATTTTCTCAAAACTTCTTCAGCGGTATGTGAATAATTTACAGACGTCTGCACTTTCACCGCAGCTTCAGGCAACTTACCATCGAAGTACTTGTTGATCATGTTCGTCACACGACTGGCGGAGTTACCAAAGGTGTTGGCCAGATCACTGTTGTAAACTTCAGCAAACAAGTCCGGTGAAAACGCGCTGTCAGTCGTCCCTAATGGGCCGCGCGTTGCCAGGAAGTAGCGCAGCGCATCTAGACCAAACTCACCGACATAGTTGTCGATTGCTTGCGGATCAAGGAAGTTACCCAGTGATTTACTCATCTTCTCGCCTGAAGCGCTAACCCAATAGCTGTGCGAATAGACGACGATGTTCTTGCCCACGTTTTCGGAAAACACCCATTGATAGCCATCGCATTTTGCCAATGCCATGAGTAATGCCGGCCAGATCGCAGCATGGAACCAGAGAATATCTTTGGCCATAAAATGAACCGGACCTGCATCCCAATACGGGCGGCGTTCATCACTGTCCATATAAGTCAGGTAGTTGAAAAGCGCATCGATCCAAACATAGATCGTCTGCACATCATCACCAGGAACCGGAATGCCCCATCCATTAGAACCCGTCCGACTGATCGGCACGTCCTGGGCTTCCTTGATGCGGTTGAGAATTTCATTCTTCCGCGCTTGAGGCATCACAAACGGTTTGCCTGCTTTATCACGCTTGGCGAAGAATTCAATCAACTCATCACGATAGGCAGAGAGCTTAAAAAAGTAATTCTTTTCCGTCTTCTTCACCAGTGGCTTGCCATTGACTGGTGACTTGTAGTCGTAATCCTTGGCCTTGTTTTCAGGGACGTACTCTTCCTGTCCCGCGTCATACCAGCCGACATATTCGCCCTCGTAAACATCACCACTTTTGAGTAATGCGGTCACGTAAGCGGTGACCTTCTCTTTATGCAGATCACTGCTGGTGCGCACAAAGTCGTTATGGGTCATCTCCAGCTTGGCGAAGGTCTCTTTGAATGCTGCAGCATTCTGATCCGCCCACTGTTGAGGCGTCATGTCGTTCTCAGCTGCCTTGTCGGAGACCTTGGCTGCGTGTTCATCCACGCCGGTGAGAAAGAAAGTCTGATCACCATGTAAGCGGTGATAGCGTGCCACCACATCAGCCACCATGGTGGTATAAACATGCCCCAAGTGCGGCTTGTCGTTGACATAGTAAATCGGAGTCGTCACGTAAAATTTATTATCAGTAGCCATAGTCGGAAGATTATACGGCAGGATCGATGTTGATACCAAGGGACCAGGTGCTAGCGACTAGTGACTAGGGTTAAAGGCATGTAGATTCATGTACGGATACACTGCCTTTTTTGCCTTTGCCTAATCACTATTCCCTAATCACTAATCCCTTTTTGAATTTTCACGCTACAATATTCCGACTATGGGTCTGATGCTCGATATTGCATATTTGACTGGCTTGACAGTCAGTTCCCCTGTGTGGGGTTACAAACTCCTCACCACGGGCAAGTGGCGCACCGACTGGAGCGGTCGTTTTGGTAAAGGTGATGCCTTATCCAAACCTGCTGGCAGTAAGACCATTGTCTTTCATGCGGTAAGTGTCGGTGAAACCAGTCTGATTCGTCGACTTGTTACTGAATTGGAATCGCGGGACGAAAATCTGAACATCGTCATCGCCAATACCACCAACACCGGCATCAACCAATCCCAAAAACTCTACGGCGACAAACATCCAATTGTCCGTTACCCATTAGACCTCACCGGCGCGGTGAATCATTTTTTGGATCGCATCCAGCCGGATGTGGTGGCCACAGTGGAGTTGGAAGTCTGGCCTCACTTGACCGAAGCCTGTCACAAACGGGACATCCCCATCTGCGTGATCAACGGCCGAATCAGTGATCGAAGCTTCCCACGCTATGCCAAGTTCGCCCCACTGCTTCGACCGACCTTCAGCAAACTTTCCGCTGCAGCGATGCAGACCCAAACCTATGCGGACCGCATTACCGTCATGGGAACCCCGGCTGATCGTGTGCATGTGCTGGACTCCATGAAATGGGATGCAGCAGATTTGTCGGACACCGTTGCAGGCAGTGATGACTTGGCTACATCAATGGGGATTGACCGCAATCGCCCCATCGTGGTGCTGGGATCAACCGGTGATGACGAAGAGAAATTACTCACCGATCAATTGCAACGAACGCTTGGGCAAGATGTCCAGATCATCATTGTCCCACGCAAACCTGAGCGATTCAATGCAGTGGCATCGCAGTATCCAGGGATCATCCGTCGAACTGAACATCCTGATACCGGGTCCGCCAGACCAGTGGACCACCAACGTTATTTTCTCGTCGATACACTTGGCGAACTGCGTAAGGTTTATTCCCTGGCAGATGTAGTCATTGTCGGTCGGAGTTTTAATCGCTGGGGTGGGTCAGATCCAATTGAACCGGTGGCATTGGGTAAGCCGACGATATATGGTCCGGATCATCGCAACTTCACGGAGATCGCCAATGCCCTGCGCGATGGCGGTGGCATTTTGATTCCTAAAAATCCGACTGATGCTGCGACTGATACAGCCAGACTGCTTGCCAACTCCGACGAGGCCTCTAAACTGGCAGCCAATGGTAGAGATGTCATCCGTACCCGACTGGGCGCCACCAAGCGTCATGCCGACCTGCTTTTTCAACTGTTAAACAAGGCAAAATAGCATGCCTTCCACACATCTACGTCAAACCCGACTCACCCAAGCCAAGCATGTTGTTGTCAAAATCGGCACACAGTTGCTCATTGACAAATCAGGTAAACTCGACCAACCCTACATCCAACACATCGCGGATCAAATCGCAGATTTGGCTCAACGCAAAATCCAAATCACCTTGGTTTCCAGTGGTGCCATTGGCGCAGGTTTGGCAGAACTGGCATTGCCCAAACGCCCCAAGGATGTCGCCAAGCTTCAAGCGATCGCAGCAGTCGGCCAACGTAAATTGATGATGGGGTTCCATGACGCATTTGAACAACATGACATGGAAGTGGCCCAGCTGCTACTTACTCGAAGTGATCTTGATGATCGGCTACGGTATTTGAACTTCCGCAACTGCATCGCCCAGACGCATCGCTATGGCTGTGTCCCGATCATCAATGAAAACGACTCGGTCGCAGTGGATGAAATCCGTTTTGGTGATAACGACATGCTCGCAGCTTTGGCATGTAACGCACTTCGAGCCGATGCAATGATTATTCTCTCAGGGGTCGATGGCCTGCTTGATGATAAGAGCCAACGCGTGGACCTGCTCGAACATGCCAAGTCCGGATTGAAGTACGCCCGTGATGAAAAATCGGCATTGGGTACCGGCGGGATTAGCTCAAAACTCCAGGCTGCCCAGCTTGTCGCTGACAGTGGCGAAGTCTCCGTCATTGCCAATGGGCGCATCCAGAATGTGATCGTCAAAATTCTCACCGGTGAAAAAGAGATAGGTACAGTCTTCGTTCCTGCTGAGAAAAAACTCGACTCACGCAGCCGATTTATCGGCCAGACAACTCGCCCCGCTGGGAAGATCACCGTAGATGACGGCGCTGCCAACGCCTTAGTCAACAAAGGCAAGAGTCTGCTTGCAACGGGTATCACCGAAGTAACCGGGCGATTTGATCGTGGCCAGGTGATCGAAATCATCAACACCCAAGGTACCGCCCTGGCACGTGGGCTGTCGAATTATTCGGACGGTGAATTGCAATTAATCAAAGGCAAACGCTCCAACCAATTCGGCAAACTCCTTGGACGCCAAGCTTTTGACGAAGTGATCCATCGAGATAATCTGGTCGTACTCAAGTGATCCATTTTTTCAATTCCTTGCCCCAATACTCCTAAACCCTCTAATCGCTCCAACCGATAATCCCTGCATAGACAACGCGCAGATTGCGCCAAAGAGGGATTGTCCATTGAACGAGAACGCTACACAATCGCATACTGACAAATGCCTTGCAGACTTGTGCATTGCCTCTAACCATGGGCAGATCGCAGGTGTCGAACTGACTTTGCACGAGTGGCAGAGACAGCGAGACTGCCCCACGCAAGCCCGGGTTTTACTCGCTGCATGCTTGTCGCGACGTGGTAAGCATGACGAAGCTGCGACCATTCTTCAAAATGCTGAACGCAGTCGCCCGGTTACGGATGATGCGATGATGATGGTGATGGTCAGTGTGTTCACCATGCTGGACATGCCTGAAGCTGCGAGTAAACATCTACGTCGACTCCACGCTCGATCCGGCCACAAGCAAGAGGTTGCCCTTTGGATCGAATCCATGAAATTCAAAGGCTCAGAGAATCTGCCCGATCAATCTGACGCCATCATCAATCAGCTTGCCCGTGAATTAGCCGAGCAGCCTTTACTACTTTGCAGTCTTACCGCAGCAATGAAAGTCGGCCCTAACGAGCAGCATATTCAAGTCCTGCGTCATGCGGGAAATCTGATGTTCTATCGCATTGAACTGACCATTGATCTGGAAACGGAATTGTGTCGTGCAATGGCAGACTTGGCCATGCTTGCTGAAGACGAAGCAGACGCACGTCGCTGGGCGCATCGCGGGTTGAAGATCAATCCATTGGCTGCCCATCTTGCAATCGTGCTTTCACAGGTCGAAGACCGTGCCCAATTAGGGCCAGCTGCCATTGATGTACTCGCCAAGGTCAACGAGCGCAAGCCAGCCTATCCGGATGTACATGCTGCGTTGATTCGTCGCGAATATTTCGATGGCGACACGCAAACTGCTCGGATGCGTTTGTCAAACTGGCTTGACCGTGAACCGTCCAACCCCACTGCATTGAAACTGCGTAAGGAAATTGCTGCATGAATCTTGATCGTGAATTACAAACACGTGATTTGGGTAACCGCGCGGCTTTGGCGTTGGAAGCTGGTTTGCATGAACAGGCTTTTGAGCTGATTACCCGCAGTATCCTGCTCAACCCGCAAGTCCCAGCGACGCGATTGATTCAAGCCAAAGTTGAGTTGGCCATGCAACGCCCTGCTGGTGCGCTCTCGGCATTGGACTTCCATGACATGTATGCACCGCATCAACGGGACCTTCCCGAAGTTGCCTGTCTGCGCGCTCACGCGATGGTACTAAGCAAGAAAACCTTCAAGGCTCAGCAAATCCTTCAGCAGACCGTCAAAGACTATCCTGAGTATGCAACTGCACATCGACTGCTTGCTCAAGTCTTGTTGGCAACGAGTCAGAAAATTGATGCCATCCGACATTTAAAAGAAGCTGTGAAGCTCCATCCAGAAGACAACGTCAGTACACGAACCCTGGCAACCTTACTGGAGGACACCGACCCTCGCGAGAGTTTAAAGCTTATGCAATCACTTCCAATGGATGCGATGACACCTGAAGAAATACTTTATCAAGCAAGGCTGCATCACAAACTTGAGCAGCTATTTGAAGCTGAAACCCTCTACGATAAACTCATTAATTCAGATATTTCCGACCCAATCATTTTCATCGAAGCCGGGAAACTCGCTGATGAGATGGGAGAGAACCAACGGGCTGTTTCACGTCTGCAAAAGGTGACAACCTGTAACGAAAAAATCGCATTTGAAGCCTACTGTGAACTTGCGATTGTACACATGCATGGTGGTCGTTTTGAACAGGCAGGTGTCAGTTGGTGGAAGGCTTCAAGGCTGAATCGCACGCAATCTCGCCCCTGGGCTGGTGTGTTGGTTTGCGCCCTTGCCAGTAATAAGGCAACACTGGTCGCTCGCGCAAGTGAGATGCTCGACCAACGTTGTAATCCAATCACACGCCGTGAACTGGTTGCCGGTTTATGGACGCACGCAGCATGTGGGAAGACAATCAACGAACAGACTCGCAAGAAAGAGTTGGAAGTTCAAATCGCATCCCCGTTGGAGTCGATGCTGTCCTATGCGTCAACAATTCTTGCAGAACACGCAGATCGTTTCCCAAGCCGTGCCGACACTTGGTATCACTTGGCCAATTGCCAGAGAGCCAATGATCAAATGGAAGACGCCCTAAACTCGGTCAAAGAAGCGATCCAGATCAACCCGAAATACACCTCGGCAATCAAGCTCAATGACGCCCTTAAAGCAGCGTGAGAAACATCAGTTTCCCTGCTAATCAATGGTTTCATCCAAGAGTCTGAAAGTGAACTTACGTTTAAAGGGTCGGCCGACTTTTTTGAGCAGTTCGCCCTTGGCTTTCCAGTGATACACGCTGGTGAGAATCGGACTGTCAATACCTGCATACCCACTGGACCTGAGAATTTCAGCAGTAATCACCACGCCATCCGTTGCAAAAGTAATCTCCACCACCGGGTTGGCCTTGGGCCAGATACTTGCCTTGGTCACTGCGGTAAATCGTGGGACGCGCGTTTGGATTTCAATGCCTTTGCCAACGATCACGCCACCAATTTTGCCCTCAATTTCGTGATGATCCAAACTGTATGGTTGCGATTCACGTTCGTCACGAGGCATGACGGTCGGGCGCGGTTGCGTCGCGAGTTGTTGGGCATGATACGGCTGAGCCTGTGAATCCTGCTGCTGTTGTTGGGAAACTGCGGGCCTGGTTTGTTCTTTGGGTTGAACGTGAATAGCTGGCTCAACACGCTTGGGCATCGGCTTCTCAGGATTCGGTGCAGGCTCCGGGAGAGCATGCGTCACCGGCTGTGGAATCCGAGCGAGTGATGATTCTTCGGTCATCAACGGTTGTTCATGTGCTGGTTTTTGCGGGACATCCATTTGCGGCGTCATGATGGGAACGGTGACCGCCTTGGCTGTGGCTGTTGGGTCCACCAAGGGCGATGAGTCAATCACCGCATCAGGCTTTTTCAGCGGCATGGCAGTGTCCACAGGCTTACGCGTCTTGGGGGCGGACTCCACCTGCTCGGAGACCTGAGCTTGCGTTGGTGATGGCGGACTCTTCGTTGATTGCGGGCGGGGCTCGGTTTTCGCTTGGGAAATCACATCACTGGCTGGATCAACTTCATTGATCGGAATATTGACCGGATCAGCCAATCGCTGAAGCGCGGCCTGCTGTGTCTTGGAGGGCATGGCAATGAGCTTTTCAAACGCTTCATAACCAATCCAATTAAGCGTCAGAATGTCATCGGCATCATCCTTGCCAAGCAGTAACTCGTCCTCTTGGGGTTGATTTTTTTCAGGTTCAACCTGTAACTGCTGGTCAACTTTTTCCGCAGGCTGGTCTTCCTGCTTTTGCTTCTGACGCTGCTCTCGTATCTGCCAGGACGACAACATCCCGGTGAACACCCCCACATGCAGCAGCAATGAGAGGATCAGTGCCACTGCTGTCGGAAGCCATGTATCATCGCGACGGGTTGAAATCGCAAGCGTGTTCATATGGACGTATCAATCAAGTCAATCAATCTGGTAAACAGGCAAGGATTAGCCGGGCGCACCGACAATGGTAAATTCGGTGATCCCCGCAGCACGGACTTTTTCAATGATCTTCAGCAGAATCGGCCCGCGGTCTGTTTGTCCCTTGGCCTGCATGGCCAGATACAACTTCGCGGCGTTGGGCCTGGATGACAGCTCGGAAAGTACCTTGTCCAACTGTTCCATGGATATCAGATCACGATTGAAAAACAACTTCCCGTTTTCATCAATAGTGATCGCATTGACCGTGGACTGTGTCATTGACTGCCCTGCTGTTACGGAACTAAGCTCCACGGGCAAGACCTGGGCTTTGACCATGACAATCAAACTGTAAATGAAGAATGTCAAGAGCAAAAAAATTACGTCGATCAGCGGCAGCATCTCCAGACGCGGTGTCAGATCATTGTGACGTATTTTGTACATGACGACTCCTGATCGATCTATCACATTACCAAGGCATCAGCATCACGCAGTGACGCAGCTATGACAACACATTTTATACCCGCAGACTATTCCATGCGTTGCGTATTTCGTCATCGCTGTGCGTGTTGTCCACGACCACTTCGCCCATTTTAACCGGTAAAACAAGGCGAATCGCCCCATCTTTGACCTTCTTGTCCAATCGCATGGTCTTGAGTAACTGCTCGTTATCTGCCAGATTATCCGCGGATGTCGGCAAGCCAAGTTTATCCTGCAATGCGATGAGTCGGTCCAACACACTGCTGTCACACATGCCTGCATCCACAGCCAAACGCGTTGCAGCGACCATACCCAAAGCGACGGCTTCGCCGTGATGATGCGAACCTTCATCGGTGTACTTTTGAGTCGCTTCCACTGCATGAGCAAAGGTGTGACCGAAATTCAGATGCGCTCGCACGCCGGACTCTTTTTCGTCTTCCATTACGACAGTTGCTTTGATCTGCACGTTCTGCCGAACGAGTTCGACGAGGGTCTCACTGTCCAGTGCGAGGATCGCATCGGCGTTGGCTTCGATCCAATCAAACAAAGCTGCATCACGGATCACGCCATGCTTGACGCATTCAGCCAACCCGCAGATCAGTTCGCGGCGAGGCAGGGTCTTGAGGGTATCGGTATCAATGACGACTACGTTGGGTTGATAAAACGCACCGATGAGATTCTTGCCTTGCGGGACGTTCACCCCGACCTTGCCACCGACTGAGGCATCGACCATGGACAGTAATGTTGTCGGACATTGAATAAATGGCACACCTCGGAGATAGCTGGCTGCAACAAAGCCCACGGTGTCACCAATCACACCGCCACCCAAGGCGATGATCGGACTCTTGCGTTCCATGCGAGCGTTGAGCAGGTGGTCATAGAGTCCCTGCATTGTGGTCAGGTTTTTGTTGTGTTCGCCAGCGTTCATCGTGCAGGTGAGTACCTGCTGATACCCAGCCTGCTCCATGGACGCCTTGGCGGCAGGTAAATGTAAAGACTCCACCGACTCGTCAGCAATGATCGTCCCGCGGTCATGCTTGGCCACAGCCATCGCAAGCTCGCCTAACTCAGCTAAGAGTCCGGGCTGGATGTGAATCTGATACTGATGATGGGGCAACTTCAAATCAACGACAGCCATGATGTCCTCACTGGGTTTGAGCGAAACGGGTGTTAAATCATCATCATAATCGAGATCAGCCTTGACCGCTTCTGGTTCAGGACACAGGTCAGTCATTGCAAGCGTTTTACCGGACCTGTCTAGAAGGTGGTTATTTGTTTAACACGAAGGCGCGAAGGACACGAAGGCACGAAGATAAGACAAAATGAAATGCAAATTCATGAGTGGTTTTTGGTTTAAACGCCATGATTTTTTGTATCAATTGACTTCTCTTCTTCATGATCTTCGTGATTTTCGTGCCTTCGTGTTAAAAATCTAAACCAACGAAAAACCCAAGAATCCGTTAAATGCATTACCTTGAAATCAAAACTGAATGAAGATTCCCCAAACAATATATGAGTCTAAAAACCAACATGTAAATTGTGAAAATAATTTGATTGATTTATTTGAATTTAGCGTTGTATCACCTATAATTTAGCGTTGTATCATGAAAACACAAACACCCACCAATACGACGCTCAAGGACATCGCAGCCCATACCGGGGTGTCGATCACCGCTGTATCTCACGTGCTTAACAATCGTTTAGGCCGGGTTCGAGTCAGTGACAAGATGCAAAAACGCATCCGTGAAGCAGCCGATGAGTTGAATTATGTCCCGCAGCTTAAAGCCCGATCCATGGCCACCAACAAGAGTTATGCGGTGGCTGCGTTGTACTCCACGACGCCGGTGGTGGGTGATTTGAGTAATGCGGCTTATTTCATCCATGCCTTATGTGGTGTGGAGGAGATTTGTCGGCTGGTGGGTTATCACTGCATGTTTGCCACCTGTGATTTACAGTCCACAGAAAAATTCGTCCAGCCCAGACTCATGCAGGATGGAAGTGTCGATGGTGTGATTCTGGTGGGTTATACCAGTGATGAAATCGCCCGGCAGCTTAGCAGTCTGCGGTTACCTTGCGTGCATATGGGATCGAACCTTGACCCGAGCATCGACATGCCTCACATTGATCCGGACATGGAGGGGGCTTTTGAGAAAGTCGTTGAACAGCTTTATGTGCTTGGTCATCGCAGGATTGAACTGTTCTTCCCCAAGGGGCCGGGACCTGAAAAAATTGCAGACCAGTTCGCCTTGTTGGGGCAGCGGTATCCTGATTTGCAGACGATAGCGACCATCGGGCCGAATCGTGCCAACTTGACCTGCGATGTGATTGAACATGCAAAAATGCGCGTCGCGGACCCCAACCGCCCCACCGCATATCTCTGTCACTACGCACACACATCAGGCTTGATGCAGGTGTTTACCGAAGCAGGACTCAACTGCCCAGCAGACTACAGCATTTACTCCTGTATCACGTCCGGCCTGGCGGAATCCAGTACCTCATTAACCGGCCAGAAACTATCGCAGATCGAAATTCCAGGCAGAGAGACCGCGCGTTTAGCCACTGCATGTCTACTTGAAAAACTCAACGTCAAATCAGATGCACTACCCGATTGGCAATCCAAAGTGCCTTGCCAGTTGATCGAAGGATCAACACATGGCAAAGCCCCCCGATAAATTGCAGGAGTCTGCCCATGGACCAACTCAATTCAAAACCACCCATCCTTAGCAGGACAAAACACTGCAAAACCAGTGGTTTTACGCTCATTGAACTGTTGGTGGTCATCAGCATTATCTCTCTGCTTGTGTCGATTCTTCTACCATCACTTGCAGCGGCGCGTAAAACCTCCCGTCGCATCCAGTGTCTGAATAAAACCCGTCAGACTCAGCTTGGCATTGCGATGTATGCCAGCGATTTTCGTGACTACTTCCCGACGGATACCGCATCTGCTGGTGCCGAGCCTTGGATCATTTTAGTCGCTGATTATTTGAATCAGAATTCGACGCATAGCTACACCTTCCGCCCGTTGTATCAGTGTCCTGAAAAGCTCACCCACATCACCAATGCCAGTGACTGGAAATTCTGGTTTACGGACTATGGCATTCACCGCGCGTTGATTAACAATGTCCGTACCAGTGACATTCAAAAACCATCCAATCTGTTCCTGCTCGGTGACTACTATGACGTGACTATTCGCGTGCATTACCCGGGCAATGTCAATCAAACACCTCAGCGGATTGCTGACACCTTCTGCCATCAGGAGACGATGAACATTGCCTATGCCGATGGGCATGGTGGGAACATTCGACATAACGCAGAACTCTACCCAACAATCACCACGACATTTGTCAGCTATTGGGGGAATCCGGACAACTTACCTGTGTTCCCCGTGCCGTTTGCTGACAACTAATTTTTGATCCAAACCAAGTTGACTCAACTTTCAGACATAAAGGTTTCACCTATGTTTTCACGCATATGCTGCGTCCTGATTTTCATCGCCATGTTCAACACAGCCTGTCATGCTCAGACCAGCACGACACAATCCTTGCCAACCGAAAAAATCATTGATGGCAAGACCTATGTACTGGACTTCCATGACGAATTTGATGGCACAGAGATTGATTGGGACAAGTGGCAATACCGTGGCAAAGGGATCAGCCCCAAACGCAAACGCATCTTCGCAACCGACGGCATTGAACTCGATGGCCAAGGCAATCTGATCCTGACCGCCTACTCCGTGCTACGTGAAAGCCTGCCAGCTGAATTCGTTGATCAATTCCAAGGCAAATGGGTTCCTGCGACGACCAATATCAGAACCAAAAAGGAATTTACTTTCGGATATCACGAAGTCCGACTCAAAATGCCCATTGTCAAAGGCTTCGGCATGGCGGTCTGGCTACAGTCCGACGGCCAAACCCGTAAACCTGCATCGCCGGACCCCAAAGTGGGTGCGGAAATCGACATCATTGAACAAACTTTCTTCGACCGTCAAGGTCAACCCAATGATTACAAACACTCAACCATCCACTGGGGTGGCTATGGCGATACGCACCAGTTCATCAGTGTCACTGTGGACCCCAAAAATAAAAAACAAGAACACACCGCACATCAAGATGAAGAACTCAATCTCGTCAAAACCAAAGTCACCCAAAACAAAAAAGGCGAAGCGATCCCTGAAAATCTGGTGCGCGAAAAATGGACCTACCTTTCAGACAACCTTAACTTCCGTGATGAACAATTCCATACCGTCAGCGTGCTTTGGACGCCTGACTATTACAAGTTCTACTATGACGGGCAATGCATCGGCACGCTCAATCGCGGCGTCTCCCATGCCCCCGGATACATGATCCTATGGCCTCGCATGTTCAACTTCCTGGAACTCGTCGGCAACACCGAACAAGGCGCAGGCGATCTGCAAACCAGTAACGCAAAATACGTAATCGACTACTACCGCGTCTACCAAGCAAAATGATCGCTTACATTCCTCAAGCATTTCATCACCAACCTTGAAATTTAACCCGTTGGTTTGTGGGTATAACTTGATTCTTAACACGAAGGCACGAAGTGCACAAAGGTCACGAAGTTCAAGACAAAATTGGTAAGTAAGATTTGGATTGATCAATCCATATTTAAAAATAGTCACCAGTCTCAAATTCATGATTTAATTCAGGACAATGCCTTTCTTCGTGTCCTTCGTGCACTTCGTGCCTTCGTGTCAAATCCAAAATCACCTGACACCAAAGGGAATCATATACCCGCACATTTCCCTAAATCATCTGTGCGGAGGCTAGCATCCACCCCCAGCAACTGGTATCATTGGCCTTTTAACCCTGATTTTCGTGAGAAGCCATGAATCCATTGCCCCATGACCAGGTGGTCCCGATCCTCGACTTTGGATCACAGTATGTTCAACTCATTGCCCGACGTGTCCGTGATGCGGGTGTGTTCAGTATTCTGGTCCGCCCGGACATTTCCGTCGAAGAACTCAAAGCCATGAACCCCAAGGGTCTGATCCTTTCGGGTGGGCCATCAAGTGTCTACGAAGAAAACGCACCGCAATGCGACCCGAACCTGTTCAAACTCGGCGTCCCCGTGCTGGGCATTTGCTACGGTATGCAGGCTGCTTCGACGGTCCTTGGTGCAGAGGTCAAAGGCGCTCACAGTCGCGAATACGGCCGGGCGCAACTCAACATTCTCGACCGCTCGGACTTGCTTAAGGGCATCCCCGAACACACCGCAGTCTGGATGAGTCATGGCGATCAAGTCGACACGCTACACGAAGACTTTGTCGCATTGGCTAAAACGCCCACCTGCCCCTTTGCAGCAGTCAAGCACAAAACCCAACCGTTCTACGGCGTGCAGTTTCACCCCGAAGTCACCCATACCCCGCATGGCATTGAACTGCTGTCCAACTTCCTGTTTCAAATCTGCAAATGCGAAGCAACATGGAAGATGTCTGATTTTGTCGATACCGCCATTGAACGTGTCCGTAAACAAGTTGGCAACAGCCGCGTGATCTGCGGACTCTCCGGCGGCGTGGACTCTTCGGTTGTGGCTGCCCTGCTCGCCAAAGCCATTGGTAAGCAACTCACCTGCATCTTTGTCGACAACGGCGTGCTGCGGAAGAATGAACGCGAAATGGTCCAAAACATGTTCCGCGATCACTTCGATATTGACCTGCGCGTCATTGATGCGGAAAAAGAATTCCTCGATGACCTTGCTGGCGTCGAAGAACCGCAACTCAAACGCACCCGCATCGGCCATCGTTTTATCGACATCTTCAAAGAAGCCTCCTCGGATATTGAAGATGCCAAGTTCCTGGCTCAAGGGACACTCTATCCCGATGTCATCGAATCCGGTCACGGACACTCCGGGCAGGCAGCCAACATCAAGCTGCATCACAATGTCGGGGGCTTACCTGAAAAACTCGGCTTTGAACTCATCGAACCGCTGCGTGATCTTTTCAAAGATGAAGTCCGCAAACTTGGCGAAGTCCTTGGACTACCTGAACAAATGGTCTGGCGTCATCCCTTCCCCGGCCCAGGTCTGGCAGTCCGCGTCCTTGGTGAAGTGACCAAAGAAAAACTCGATCTGTTGCGTGATGCAGACGAGATTCTGCTCGAAGAAATCGTCTCCAATAATCTCTACCGTCGCACCGCGCAGGTCTTTGCAGTGCTACTGCCCATCAAGGCGGTCGGCGTAATGGGCGATGGGCGGACCTATGAAAGCGTTGTCGCCATCCGCGCGGTGGAGTCACAGGACTTCATGACTGCCGATTGGGCGCGCATCCCCTATGACGTGCTGGCTACCATCAGCAACCGCATCATCAACGAAGTCCGTGGCGTTAACCGTGTGGTCTACGACATCAGTTCCAAACCGCCAGCAACCATTGAATGGGAATAATACCCCCGGAAGTTTTCCCGATGTCGTTAAGGAAGTATTCATGTAGGGTGGTGTAGAGCGTAGCGAAACCCACCGCCAATGAACGTTTGGTTGTCTATTTGATGGTGGGTTTCGCTTCGCTCTACCCACCCTACGACTATGACTAAGATCGTCTTACGATTACGTTAAACACTCACCATCGGAGACCAGACATGTCATACTTCTTGGGTGCAATTTTCCCGTTTTTCATGCTTGGTCTTGGCTTGTTGTTTCTGGTCTCGGGACTTGATCGCCCAAATTCATCACATGCCATTGCTGGTGCCATACTCTTGTCAGGTGTGCTCATTGCCTTTAGCATCAACAATCAGAAACTGCCTCCCAAACCTTGACTGGAGTCATCGTGAACTGGCTTGCCCATGCACTGCTTTCTGAACCTGACACCGAAGTCCGCATCGGCAATGTGCTGGCGGACTTGGTCAAGGGCAGAGAACGCAAGCAGATGTCCGATGCCTTTTTACAGGGTGTGAAACATCATCAAAAAATCGATGCCTTCACCGATACCCATCCGGTGTTCCTTCGCAGTTGCTCACGCGTCAGTCATCCGTACCGACGCTTTGCGGGCATCCTCATCGACATTTTCTACGACCATTTTTTAGCATCCAATTGGGAGCAGTATGCAGCGATCCCACTGGAGACTTTTACCGGCGAACTCTATGCGGATATTCAAGCCTACCCCATCACCTTTTCAGAGGATGTGCAATACGCATTGGATCGCTTGATTGCTGATGACCGCCTGGGCATGTATCAACATATTGATGGCATCCAAAACACACTCAAACGCATTTCCAATCGTATCGAATCACGCACCGGCAGAGACTTTGAACTCGATTCTGCCATCACCCAACTCACTGACAACTACAACGCATTGTCTGATGACTTCGCACATTTCTTCCCCCTGTTGATAACACACGTTCAAGCGTGTGATTCACAGCTTTAATTCACAAAAATGACATTCCAAATACCGCTGTCCCCATCAATGCGAATGATGTTGATGTATGATGTAAACGGATTAGAATATCAGAACATTCTCGGGGAGAATCCTTCACTCATGCGCCGCAGCAATCATCCCAATCATTTTCTCACATCCGATGAACAGGCTCTGTTACAGCAGGCAGTCAGCGAAGCTGAGATGCAAACCAGCGCCCAGATCAAAGTGGTGATGGTTCGACACTGCTGGGGCAAACTCAATGACAAGGCAGCAAAGCTGTTTACCAAATATGGTTTGGATCAACTGCCCGATCGCAATGGTGTGTTGATCCTGCTGGTACTTGCCAATCGTGAGTTACTTATTTATGGCGATCAAGGTATCAATGAAAAAGTCACGGATGATTTCTGGGTGAGTATTCATACTGGTATGGTCAAAGCATTCAAAGCAAACGAGATGGGCAGCGGCCTTGCCAACGGCATCAAACAAATCGGCAAGGCACTTGAAGCATATTTTCCAAAGGGGGACGATCATGACAATCCCGTTGATGATCAGGTTGCGTTCGAAGCCTAAGACGCATCGATCTCAAATATTCATATGGTTACTATCAAGCTTTCTCGGGCTATGTTTTATCATCTCCCCTGCTTTGGCGATGGACAACGTCAACCCACCCTTGGGAACGTCCCCCTACCCGACACCGGATATTGGCTATGTGACGGACCTTGCCAACATACTCAGTGACCAACAGGAACAGCAACTCGAAGACCTGCTTAACAAAACTGAAACCGACACAGGCATGGAACTGCTCGTTGTCGTGCTCAAGAGCATCAAAGATTATCCAGGCTCTGCAAACCGTTCGATTGAGGCCTTTGCATCAGCCATGTTCAATGACTACGGCATTGGCAATATGCCTCAAAACAACGGGATTCTGCTACTTGTCTGTGTCAAGGATCGCAAAGCACGCATCGAGTTGGGCGCAGGCTATGGCCATCGCTATGACGCCAAAACACGAGCGATCATGAATAACTCGATCATCCCCAAATTCAAAAACAATAACTATCCAGCAGGTATCATCACAGGTGTCAAAGCATGTCTTAAAGCATTTTCTCCCCAAAGCAGCACCGTGCAAAAGGCAACCAAGCTATCAAATCCAACACCTCAAAAAATCACCAACACCAGCGTCACAGAGCATTCAAAGTCGGTTGATCCAACCCAGTTACAAGCAACAAAATCCCCCAAACCTGTCATTGTGAATAACGAGCAACACGGCACACGACCTCAACATATTCAAACCGATGCTGCACATAGCGTGACTCGTCATTCCAACAGGCAGACACAAGCCACATCACCTGCAAAGGCATTGCTGATGTTTGTCGGCCTGGTGGTTGCGGCTCTGATTGCCATCAGTCTTTTTCGCAGTGGCAAACGGGGTTGGGGCTGGGTGTTCGTTGGATTCGCCATCATCATTTTCCTCTGTCTACTTCATCTCGTCGCAGCATTTTTAAAACACGGCAATCGTACAATTGGTAATGCAAGACGCATGGCTCGTGATTCAGACAATGATTCAAATTCACTATTTCATCACAACATCCACAATCAACACCACGGTATCGGACATCACCACAACAGTCATTTCGGCCATGGTATCCACCACGGCAGCAGCTCCTTTGGCGGACTAGGTGGTGGTGGCAGCAGCACCGGCGGATTCGGCGGCCATGGCTTGGGGGGTGGAAGTAGTGGTGGCGGTGGTGCCACAGGAAGCTGGTAATTATGAAAATCCTAAACTGTCCAACATGTCACAACGCATCCTTGAATCCCTGCAATGTCAAGCACAGTCACATCCAGATTGATCAATGTCCTGACTGTATGGGGATGTGGTTTGAAGATGAAGAACTCTCCAGAATCATTCCCGATTCACAGTTGGATCTCACTATTAATCCAAACGCCCTGTCCGGCAAGCGACACTGCCCACAATGCTCGGGAATGAAATTACAGCAGGTTCACCATGATCCATCGGACATCACCATTGACCTGTGTAAACAGTGTCATGGCGTTTGGCTTGATCATGGGGAATTGCAGAAATTAAAGTCCGGCACACTGGTGATGGAAATGCCAATAGAATCCCAAACCGAACTTCAAGCTCCCAGTCAATTCAAAGTGCAATTGATTCAGTGGATCGACCAAACCATTAAACAGCTTCTTGAGATGTAACTTTTTCCAAGCTGTAAAAACCCGGTGGTATCGGAGGAAAACGCCCATCATCAAGACGCGTGACTGTTCTGCCCGTCACCAGTTCATTTAAAGAGTCTAGCTTGTCATACATCGCAGGTAATTCAAAAGTCCGCTGCGATTCTTCCTTATCCACGGACACGACCAGCAAGTCAGCTTCGCCATCGCGTTTGAGAATCGACAGATCCCCGGGTAATGGTTGCCATGCATCCGGGCTGCCGTGTTCAGCGAGCAGCTTGAGCATCATGCGGTTGTGATCCATCCACTTCTGCCCCTTGGCAGCGACGACATAGCCACATGCACCAAAGAGTCGAGGCCCCTGATCCACAGCCATTTTGCGATCCGTATAACGATTAAGCGACAGCAGGAAATCACGCGTCCCCATGTGCGGGTCTTGGTTGTTGTCACGTTTGGGATTGGCATGGATGCTAAACACATTCACAGGCAAATCACTACCCCAACCTTCACCGAGGAGAATCGCATCGGGATCACAGGCTTTGATTTCGTCGTAAACCGCCTGCACATATCGCACCGCCATGCGATTGGTATCGCCGGGATAGCGCATGAAGCTTCGAGGTTTAAAGTCGCAAGGGAATGCCCATGCCATGCAGTCCAGGAAGATGCCTTTGCAGCGACATTCGCCGATGTAAAAGCGAATCCATTTTCGGGTGTACTCGATAAAGCCCGGATGTCCGAGATTGATGTGGGCAATTTCAGGTTCATCGATATTACCCCATGCTGAACTGATGCCACCGTCGATGCCACGGATAAACCAGTCATCGTCAATTTCATCACTGCCACGGTAGGATAAACCGCTGTGACTCATCCAAGTGAGGACGGGAATGTTGCGGTCTGCCATGCGTTGACACATGGCTTTGAATTCCTCGGTGGTGCCATGGTTGGGATCGGGCTCGTAACTCAAAGGCGTGGTGCCACTCTTGACCGGACGGTTGGTGACGAGGCTGTATCCAATGCCGGTGAATTGCTGGTCATCCGCCTGCTGTTCCCAGTCATCTGCCTGCTGCGTCCATGTGGGTTGATTGTCCCATGCCAGACCTTCACGGAAGAGCGTTTTAGAAACCCATGCAGGTGGTTGGTGATAGTAATGCGTGCTGTAGTCTGCAAGCCACGTCATCATCGACTCTTGTCGGCACCGAAATTAAACTTGATCTCCGGCATGCGAAGGACTTCGTTCATCTGAAATGGTGCATGCAACGTAAAGTCATAACCGACGCCCAGCCCTGCATCATCAATGTTCAGCAGGTACCCAAGCTGCGGGCGACGACAGGTGATGGCAAGCCAGTTGCCGGACTTGATGTCGTAAAAGAGTCCGCCGTGAATGAGCATATTGCCCGGATAGATCCGACGGTACGGATTTTTCAAATTGAACTTGGCTTGGGTCGGATGACTGTTTTCATGACCACAATGCCCGTACTCACCCGTCGGGCCATTGCTATGACAGGAGGTTGCGATCATGCGTGTGTCATCACCCCAGAATTGCCAATTCCAATTAAGCAGACTCATCGTGTCGACATACAACGGCGCTTCAATAGGCGGACCACCGGGGCCTGGATCAGGCTGGGTGTGATCACAGCGTTCACGACGGATAGTCGTTTGAATACCAAAAGTTGGGAACTTGGCATTGGTTCGCAATCCCATACGACGAGCAAGAACCAGTGACCAACCGGTGAGATGGTCGATCCACTGTTCACCCTTGAGATGATTTAACTCGCGTGTGTTGTCGTTTGGATCACGATGCGGGCGCATCGCCAACGGTTTGCCATTGACCGCCAACTCATTATTGACCGGACGTGTCGGATCAAGCAACTCCTTGCCATAGAGTGTCACGGAATGTGTCAGACCAGTTTTCGAATCAACGGTGACTTGAAACGGCAGGGATGAATCACCATGGGTAATCATGTATTAAACCTTCAGCGACATGTGGTATCGCAGCTATTTGAACTATAAAACAAGGGATTTTTCCAATCATTCAAAGATGATGGTTCCCCATAGTTTGGGTAACAGTTGGGCTTCGGAAGGAACATCGGCAGTGATGGCGGTGGCTTTGTTGGCCCAATAGACGCGCTGGGTCGTCTTACCAATCGTGCCACGCAGGACACCCAGATCGCCCTTGACCTGCATGCCGGGTTTGGGCGTCAGACCAATGAGCGACAGCGGGATGGCAGCTTCGTAATTGCCCTTATTGTCACTTGCGAGTTTGATCTGACTGGTCACATCGGTGACCGCGTCAAAACTGATACTTTGGACAGGTGATGTGAAGGGAATCTTCTGAGACTCGGACGTGCCGGGGACGACCGCCTTGTAGAGTACCGCCCAATCGCTTTTCTGTTTGTCCTTGTCCACACGCGTGATGATCAGACGTTGATCGCCGACCACCGGCTTGTTGCGATTGGGCTGGGCATCAGGATCGGTTGCGATCATCAGGTCCAAGGCACCTCCTGTCTTAAAAGGCGCGATGTCGATTTCACCTGAGTTTTGCAGCAAATTCCCTTCGGTGGAGCGCCATGCGACATAGAGCGTATCGCCGACGACTTTCATCGCAGCACTCACATCATAGGGTTTGGAGTTGGCATTGAAGTAGGCTGCGCGTCCGCGTTGGTCGATGGTCGCCCATGATGCCGTCGACCATTCATCAAGGTTGCCATCAAGTTTGACGGGCTTGTCGCTTAGGCTGACGGTTAGGCGTTTGGGAGCCTGACTTGCCATGCGTGCTTCTTCACTTTTGACTTGCCAGTCCAGGCAAGCGAGGAGTTGGTCTTTGCCAATGTTGATTGACTGTGTCGCAAAACGTTTGGCTTTATCCAGGTTGTGAATCTGTACAAGTGTGGATGCTGAGCCGGGGCCGGTGCAAACGAAAATATCACCATCAGCTTGAACCTGTGCAACGGTTGGCCAGAAGGTTTCATCGCCCAGTGTCAGATGATCGACGCGCATACCACGTTGAGCGATCGGCATCCGCCAATGGGTGGTGGTTCGTGAGTCATGGAAAAGTTCGGTGACAAAGAGGCCGTCGGAAGTAAAGACATAGATGTTGCCCATATTGGCATTGAGGAACCAAAGCGGGCCGATGTCACTGTTGCGTGGGGTGACCGGCAGGCCGATGAGTCGGGTGGGACCGATGACCATGCCGGGGAATTGGGGTGTGGCTGAACGATGCGAAGGATGAAGGCCGGGCCACATATTGGGATAGCTCCAGTCGGGTTGTTTACCAACAAGTCCACCACCCAGTGAGTAGTTGCTGTATGGCTTGGGGGGCGGGTAAGCAATGACCCGGTTGTCAGGCATGAGCATGTAGGTACCGCCGCCACTACTGACATTGCGTTGGACACCTTCCATGAGAATGATCGGATTTTCAAAGTCGTACTTGACTGTGTTGCTGGTGACTGTCGGTTTGAACTGGACGACTTGCTCATCGATGGAAGTGACAAAGGAGAGATCAGGCTGGATGGTGACACCACTCTTTTTACCACGTTTGAGGAGGGTTTCGGCTGGTTCACAGATACCGTTACCATTGGTGTCCTGCCACATGAAGTAGACCGGATGCTGGTGCTTATTTTTATCTGGCGTGCCTTGAGGCCACAATGATTTGAATTCATCTGTTTCCAGAACCCACCATCCGTAGGCATCGCCCATCGCTGCGACAGGTGACAGTTGCTTGCCGTTATCCGACCAGATCACCGAGGTCATGGTTCCGTTGGTAGGTGACCCGTTATGCCAGTTGGAGAAGAATTTTCGGCCGTTGATGCGGTATGCCTGTTCGGGCATGCCATCGGCATGATGTTGATTGCTTGGGAACTGTGGTCGTGATTGATGATCTGGTTCACCATGTGAATCATGGCTGAGCATGAGGATGCGATCGACTTTGGCTTCACCGGTTTTCCAGTCGATTTTAAACTGCATGCCGGCGTTGTAAAACAGTGACCGATCATGGGGATCAAGCGTGCCACCCCCGCCGTAGCGACTTGGCCCGTACCATGCTTTGGCGAGTTTGCCTTGTGCTTCCCAGAGACTCACGCGTTTGGGTTGGGTGTTGTCTTCGGTGATCCAGAATCGCCCGGAACTATCCACATCGACACCTTTGGGATTGTTCATGTGGTTTGCATCGTACTTGCCGATGGTGGGTTTGCCAGGATTGCCGATGGTTTGGATGAGTCGCCCGGTTGGCGTGTAAATGCGAAGTTGATGGTGATTGCCTTGCTCGGTGATCGCGATGTTGCCGTTGGCAAGGAGCGTGATACCACTGGGATGATCCAGCGTCATGGACATCTGTGATTGCCTGGTGTTGATGACTGGCAAGGACTTGGGATCAGAGGCCGCCTGCATGGATGCCAGACTGCTCAAATCCAATGAAATCCGTGCGAGCTTCTCGCCACTTCCAGCAAGCAATGTCCCGTCTTGGGCAAAGGCAACGGCCAAAGGATTGTCCAAGGGGATTTGCCCAAGCAGTGCTTTGCGTGACGCATCCATGACCCAAAGCGCATTAAGTCGCGGGAGACTTGCCACGATGATGTTGTTGTAGACCGCGATATCACCCACGGGCGAGGGATCATTGGTCATACGTCTTTCTGATTTTTTGAGTTGGTATTTACCGAGGATCACTTCGTTGAAATTTCGATCCAACGCGACGAAACGGACCTCGCCACTGAATCCTGAAACCACGTAGACCGCGGTATTGGTATCAGGCTTGGGGCCGACATCCGAACCCAAAGTTTGGGCACCGGTCCAATGTCCGCCGAGCCAATGTTTACCGCCCTGCTTGTTGCCATCCTTGTCGACCCAGAAAATACCGTGACCGCCTTCTGCGATGTAGCTGCCAATGAAGATCAGTTCTTTGTTGAGTTGATTGCGATCAGCAGGTACCACAGCGACACAACTTGGTGGCGTGTGATTGGTGCCCCATCCTCCCTTGTGATCAGGAGTCGGCCAAGGGGGTGAACCGGCGTTGTCGACCGAGATTTCGTAGGTTATTTCAATGGGAGGCGCGACAAAACCTTTAACGGTGTAGCGCCCTTCCTTGACCAGATCACCAGGCACGTGATACAGGCCATGACCTGCAGCATCGGTGTCGCGACCAATGTCATCCAGTCCATCCCACCAGGCGACATTATCACCAGCAGGATACGGTGTCTGAGCAATGAGATTGCGGACACGTTTGCCATCGGCATCATCGATCACCAGGGTGACATTACCGGGTTTATCCAGATGGAAGTTGATGGCAATCGGCGGATGGGCTTCATGCTTTTGCCAACTGTCGAGAATAGCGGTTTGCAGGGGTTTATTACCCAAGGGCATCAGGGCCTGGAGCTCATCAAGCCAAACCCGTTTGCCGCCTTCTGGACGGCGTTGCATATGCCCGTGCATCCCACTTGGATTATGCGGCGCGATCATGCGCATGCGAACCGCGCGCAGCGTCACGTCATTGCCCAAGTCCAGAAGACTGGGGCGCAATTGTGCAGGATAGAAATCCCATAGCCCGTCGCGTGTGACAACCGTCTTCCAATCACTTTCTTTTGCACTACCCAATGGGCCATCAAAGGAGTCGGGCAGCATTTCCATGACGACTTTTTCCGCACCGCATGCGTAGGCATTGAGACCCGAAAGTGTGACGGCTTGCGGGAAACTCAGTTGAACCCAGACTGGATTTTTTTCGGAGATTTCAACTTCCTGTCCCTTGGGGCCGTTGTCCCATGCACCCCATGAATTGTTTTGCCCATCAATAAGCTTGCCTGCTTCCTTGGGATTGGCCGAACTCACCACACGAGCTTGTCCCGTGAGATCGGTATAGCGATCTGTCATGATGTAAAGCCCGCCAACATAGCCATCAAATTTGGAGTCGGTGGGCTGGGGAACGTGCGTAAGTCGTATGGCTTTGGATCGGGTGTTCGCAGGCAGAGTCCACAGTGTGATGCCGTTGTCCATTGCCTGCTCAGAGGTCACCTTACCATCTGCGATGCGCTGTGCAGGTGTCCACTGTGAATCATCTGCCAGATCACCAAGACCTCTGACATTTGTTTTAAGTACGCTGACACTGACATTACCAGTAACGAGAATGCTACCCATGGGGAGGATACGCTTGAGTGCTAATCGAGCATGACGTGGACCAAGGTCACGACTGCTGCCAAATGACAGGCCACGATGATGTGTCGCGGTGTTCGTGGTCCAGATGATATTCATCCTTGCATCCGTGACAGTTATCGCCGGCTGAGTCTGGCCATTACACCATTCCAGGTCGTTGGCTCGATCCACATCCGCCAAGGTGACCGGTGTTTGGAATCGGCCTGCATCGACACCCTTGCGATGGACGGTTTGGCCCCACGTTGTCGGCGTGGTGACAAGCAGTGCAAGAATGATAGAGAAGAACACAGTGTGTTGGACAAAGTGGTGACGTTGCGTCATGGTAAACCTCAAAAGAATGGAGGGAATGTGCGTGTGTTTCATTGCAAATTTGAATGCATGGCAAATGCAATTTTCGGGGCCTGCGTAGCAATCATCTTTTGCATGAATACTCAGCAAAGTCATTAAACTTAATGGCAGATCATTGAACGATAGTATATATTATACTTCGCAATTTTAATAATCTAAGCCAAGTATTAAAATATTTATAAATAACTGAAAACAATAATTATGCAATCATGTTTAAATAAGTATATTTGCTTTAGCGAAGTTCATCTTCGAAGTAAGGCTCGATTGGCAGGACATAGGGTTGAAAATCTTCCTGCTTCATCTCATTAATCAACTGAATACCATTACGAATCACTTCACGAGCATCATAGCCCAATCGACGCATGGTCAAGCCCTGTGCGATTGGTGATGGGAAGTTGGCATGGGCGACAATGGTCACGTCCTTTGAAGAATCCACCTCGGCATCAGCCAGACCTGATTTGACGTGTTCGATGATATTGTCATCAGCGACAAGCAGTGCGTCAGGACGACGCTTGTGATCTGCATGCATCAATAGATGTGTCACACGACGTGCGTTTTGCGGCTCTCGCAGACTGACCATCTGAAACCACTGATCTTCAAAAGCAATCCCTGCCTGACGACATGCTTTGATCAAATGTGGCTGATGGGATTTTTCCCAACCAGTCACCGACAACACACCCAGTCGCTTACACCCCTGCTCAGCAAAATACTGCACAGCTTTCTGAGCGTAATGCTCATTGGACATGGCTAATAATGGGAATTGCATCGGTTGAATATCAGTATGTGATGAGATGAGAACCTGAGGTAAAGACTCCTGCAAAAAACGATCAGGAACATAACCACAGTAAATCACACCGGCAACACGATAGTGATTCAAATCATGTGTCAGCTTTTGTATCCCAGGATTCTCATGTCGCTCAGCCACTCCCAGATAGACCGGCACCTGGGCGGGTATCTCAGATTCAAACACCTGAGCCTGCTCAACAAGCACATCGAAAAAACGTGTAAAGCCCGGATCCTGAGAATCGGACCCCAATGCCAACGCGTAGTGATGCAGGTGTGGTGGATAGTCAACGACAAATGTCCCCCCCCGACGTTGAGCACGCAGGAAGCCGTCTTCCTTGAGTTCATCAAAGGATCGCTGCAAAGTTTCAGGACTGACTTTAAAGCGTTTTTCGAGTACCACGCGCGTGGGCAGTTGTTGGCCGGGTTGATACTTGCCGGAGACAATCGCTTTGCGCAGGCTTTGAGCAATCTTGTGACGCTTGGCGATGCCAATGTCATTTACAGGTCTTGTCTGTTTTTCAACCATCAATGAAAATCGTAGTGAATCGCATCAAACAAAACAAGCGGCCAAACGTCCATTTCATTGATTTTTCAGATAGTTACGAATCGCCAAAGCCATCTCTTGGCCAAACTGACGTGCATTTTGCTGATTAATAATTTTGTCGCGTACGGTGGCATAGGGCACTTCCAACGTGGTGCTCAAACTCACCCCCGTCTGGGTCGCTGCCCATTTGGAAAACCCACATCCACTGCCATAATTCTGCTCAGTATTCCATGCTGTCCCAAAAGGAATATCATCCGCTGCGACATACGGCAACGTCCGGGTGATACTCGATTCAAGACATTGACTAAATCGTGCTTGATTGCTGTCAAAAGGTTCCCCGCCGACATGTGCCATTTAAATCGCTTCGTTACCTGGATGGCGAATCCACGGGCAATGCATGTCCATCAAGATATCCAATCCTATCGCACAATGCTCTTTGACCAATGCCATCATCACTGGCGTCGAAGGATAGATCGGCTTGTCATCATAGTCACGATTGTGGTCTCGTGGCTTGCGACTTTTGCCTTGATCTCCAGCAGCGACACCATCGATATCCACAAACGGAACAGCCGTCACATGAACATGTTCCTGCCACCACGGATCAGTCATTGCAGCCTCAAGCAAACCTTCCAAGACATAGCTGGCCATCATCTCACAGCAATGGTGTCTTGCCGAAAATATCACGCGATAGGTTGCCTGCTCCAAAGTCGGACCCATTTGCCACAGTGGGATAGCGATACCTTTGGGACTTTGACAAAGTGTCGAAATACGCAGTTGATCGTGATGCGATTGAGCGAATACATCGAGTTGCGCTTTGACATAAGGCATGCCCATACTCAAGCGGTAGTCGTTGGCATTATCAGCAATGGTGACCGTAAACTCGTCGTCTTGGGATACACATTGCGGATCTAACCACTGCCAATTTTTCCCGCCATCGACACTCATTGCGGGTGCATGGTTGGTCAGGATATTTTCAACCGTCGGATGAAACGTCAGCGTCCGTCCTGCTGCATTTTGGACTGCAAAATACCAGTAAAACCACGGCCGATCCGTATCACGCAAATCGGGCTGAAAGTAAACATGATCGCCATCAATCCTGTCAACCAGAACATTACCACCATCAAAGTCTGTCTGTATCTGCATGGAGCTATCTCTATTGAATGACATTAAAGCCTTCAAGACCTTTCATGATGATCTGGACGGCTAATGCACTAAGAACCAGGCCGGTGAGTTTACTCATCACATCAAGGCCTTTACGCCCGAGCTTCTTTTCCAAGGCATTACCTGCATAAAGGATCACGCCCAATGTTGCGACCGCACCAAGCATCGCAGCAGCGCCGACCAACCGTTCCTGCAAAGTCACCAACTGACTTCCCATCACCAGTAAAATACCAATCGTTCCCGGCCCAACGGCTACAGGAATGGCCAAAGGTACCACCGCGATGTCCTGTTCATGGCTGACGACATTGTAAAACTGTTTGCCCTGCACCAAAGACACCGCGGACAAAAGTAACAGAATCCCCGCACCAATCCGAAACGCATCAAGCGTGATCCCCATTATGGCAAAGAGAAAATTACCACAGAACGAAAGGATCAGACATGTCAACAAAATCGCAATGAGCACCCGACCAACCACCGCACGCCGCTCCTGCGGTTGGTAATCACGTGTCCATGTCAGGAACGTTGAAAGCACCACAAAAGGTGTCAGGATAAAGAACAACTTCAAATACATATTGAGGAACATATTGAACATGATTGTCTCACATCACAGATGATGAAATGGACCTTCGATTTACACTTAACTGCACATGGTTGTGGGTATGCTCTTAACCCTCAGCCCAATTGAGAATCACTTTGCCTGACTGTCCGCTGCGCATCACATCAAAGCCTTCCTGAAATCGATCAACAGGCAAGCGGTGCGTGATCACTGGCAGGATATCCAAACCCGACTGCAACATCGAAGTCATCTTATACCACGTCTCATACATCTCACGACCATAGATCCCACGGATCGTGAGCATATTGAAAATCACATGATTCCAATTGATGGCTATCTCTTTATCAGGAATCCCCAGCAGCGCGATCTTGCCACCATGACACATGTTGTCGAGCATCTCTTCAAACGCACGATGATTACCCGACATTTCAAGCCCCACATCAAAGCCTTCGGTCATCCCCAACTGATGTTGAATTTCAGCGATGCGATGATTGCTGACATTCACGGTATGCTTCACACCCATACGCTGTGCCAGTTCCAATCGCCAAGGGTTCACATCAGTCACCACCACATGTCTGGCTCCGGCATGTCGGACAATCGCAGCTGCCATAATCCCAATGGGGCCGGCACCAGTAATCAAAACATCTTCACCAAGGACATCAAACTCCAATGCCGTATGCACCGCATTACCAAATGGATCAAAAATGGCTTGGATGTCTCGTGGTATCCCTTGTGCATGATGCCAGACATTGGTCTGGGGCAGACTCAGATACTCAGCAAAGGCGCCCGGTCGATTAACCCCAACACCCTTGGTAGCCTTGCAAAGATGCCGCCGCCCTGCCATACAGTTTCGACAATGACCACAGACAACATGTCCTTCACCGCTGACAATATCACCGGGTTTAAAGTCGTGAACGTTTGAGCCGACTTCGACAATCTCGCCCACAAACTCGTGACCGACGATCATGGGGACGGGTATGGTTTTCTGCGCCCATTGATCCCAGTTGTAAATATGCACATCCGTCCCACAGATACCTGTACGCAGAATTTTGATCAACACATCGTTTATACAAACTTCGGGCATGGGAACGTCTTGAAGCCAAAGTCCGGGTTCGGCGGATGCTTTGACCAGTGCTTTAATCATGGTCATATCTGTCTCCAATCCATATCATCTGTCAGACTTATTGTGACAGAAATTCGGCATCATGGATAATGCCATCGCCATAATTACATTGCTGAAAAATTGAGAATGGATCTAGGATTGATCCGCCACAATCAGTCGGTAGCGACTACCTCGTGGTCGGTCGATTTTCTGATCAACCACCCAGTCAGACACTTGATCCCACTTAGCAAAATTGACTGCCGTGGGATGGCCGGCCTTGCTGCTGTCAGCTGCCAGGATCACCTGTTCACTACGCGTGATGACTTCCTGTTTGACGGCTGCTTCGCTTAACTCGGTGGTACTCAAGCCCTGCTTTAGACACAGGCCAGAGGCCCCGATGATGGCGACATCAAAATGCAGATTCTCAAGCCAGTTTAACGCGAAGGTGTCCACCAGCGCTTCGGAGACTCGCCGAAGTGTCCCGCCAATACATGTGACATCGGCTTGGCCGCGTTGAGCTTCAACCAAGACCCGAACTGAATGGGTAAAGAGCTTGATATCCTCACGCAGCAATAATCGACGCGCGACTTCCAAGCAGGTTGATCCTGCATCAATGAAGACCGTCTGATTGGACTTGATCAACTCAGATGCAGTCTGGCCAATTCGACGTTTCTGGATACTTCGCTGCTGATGACGGCGATCAAAGGTCGGCTCACCTGCAAGGTAATCGCTGTGAACCACCCCGCCATGCACACGGACAAGCACACCCTGCTGCTCAAGATCGATCAAATCCCTGCGAATGGTCGCACGAGACACACCAAGTTTGTCCTGTAATTCCTGAACCCCGCAGCGTGGGTGATGGGCGAGTATCTGGCGAATTTGTTGCTGGCGTTTGTGAAGCATTATGAAACTATTTGAACATATTGATCACTTTGATGCAAGCCTTTAAAATCATTGCCAATCAAGATAATTGACACTTGGTAAATGACACTCAGTTTTGTTGGAGACATGACGATGCAGCCCAAGTCCCTGGACGCCAAACTCAAGAACATACTCAATGATCCGTCCTGCGGTGACTTTATCATTGCCGACGCCAAAGATGCGGACATGGCTTTTGGTCTTGCTGCACCGGGGCGCAGTCCTGAGATGCATGCTCATGAAGGACGTTTCCGATCACTCACAGAATACCGGCAAATCATCCGTGAGAATACCGCTCAAGGATTGGTCGACATCATGCTCATGAGTGCAAGCACCAACGAGTTACTCACGATCAATGAAGGACTGTTTGAAAACTGTCATGTCACCCCTGCCATCCGTGCAAATGACACGTCCGACGTCTGGCTGGCCAGTGGTTCGAGTTATGCATCCCAACCTGCAAGACCGTTCCGTACTGCGACCATAGACCATGCGATGTGTGGCAAGGTCAGTTGTGAAGCAAACGAGCCCAAACGTGGTGCGGACCTTGGCCTGTACTCCGTTACATTCAACAATGATCTGTCTTTGGATTTACAAACCCTAAATAACTATCGCGACTTTCGCGCTGAAGCAGAGGTCAAAGGCTTTCGTCACTTCCTTGAAGTGTTTGATCCCAATGCACCGGTCAATCCTGTCAAGGATATCCCCCGCTATCTCAATGACATGATCACCCGTCTGCTTGCAGGTGTCGCTGGTAAAGGTCGGCCCATCTTCCTGAAAATTCCATACCACGGCCCAGCTGCAATGGAGGCCCTCGTCAGCTATGACCGTTCACTGGTCGTCGGTATTCTCGGCGGCTCAGCAGGCACAACGTTCGATGCCTTCCACCAACTCTGGGAAGCTAAAAAGTACGGCGCCCGTGTCGCGTTGTATGGTCGAATGATCAATCACAGTGAACACCAATTAAGTTTCATCCATCACCTGCGTGCCATAGCCGATGGGCATATGCAACCTGTCGATGCGGTCAAGTCCTACCACGACACATTGACCAAACTGAACATCACCCCCTACCGGACACTTGATGAGGATTTGCAAGCCTCAAGCCGAGGTAGCAGCTACGACGCCAAGTCCGGCAAGGCCAACAAGACAATCTCGCAAACCCCCATTAAACAAGACGAAAATCCTGACTTTGCAAACATGACCCCGCAGGAAAAAGTCCGTTGGAATCTGGATCACTGGAATCGTGTATTGGGATAAATGTCATGCCTGATTTCTCTTTGCCAACCGACTCTGCCATCATGGTCGCTGGGCATATCTGCCTGGATATGACACCGCTATTCCCTGAACACGCTGATGCCAGCTTGTCACCGGGCACACTTGTACGGATGGGGCCAATGCATATGAGCCTGGGAGGTCCCGTGGGTAATACAGGCCTTGCCCTGCATCAACTAGGTGTCCATACGCGAATGCTTGCAAGAGTCGCTGACGACCCACATGGCAATACCATCCTGCAAATTCTCAATGACATCTCACCGAATCTCGCTCAAGATATGATGCAGGTTACTGGCGAAACAACCAGCTATTCCGTGGTCATCTCGCCACCCCATGTCGACAGACTCTTTCTGCATTGTCCAGGCTGTAACGATCACTTCCTCACCGGTCACATCAATCTATCTCAGGACATGGGTGTTAAGCTTCTGCACTTTGGCTATCCGCCGGTGATGAAAACCATCTTTGAAAACAATGGCCAGGAACTTGTCGATCTTTTTGCCAAAGCACATCACGCCGGCATGGCCACATCGCTGGACATGTGCAGCGTTGATCCTAATTCCGAAGCTGGTAAAGTGAATTGGCGAGATTGGCTTAAACATGTCCTGCCACATGTTGACATTTTCGTCCCCAGTCTCGACGAAATGCTTTACATGTTAAATATGAAAGCTACCGACAAACCAACTTTGTCAGATATTAAACAGGTCGCCAATCAACTCATAGAATATGGTGCTTCGATCGTGCTTCTAAAACTCGGTGAATTGGGTTTGTATTTGCAGACATCAAGTAATCTTCATGCAAACCACGCGCTAAACAAGTTAATCCCCAAACCCGACACATGGGCCAATCAATGCCTGTATACAAGCTGTTTTGCAGTGAATGTCGTGAGTACCAATGGCGCAGGCGACTACACCATCGCTGGTTTTCTCACTGCCCTGCTCACGGGTCAAAGTCCCATGCAAGCCATCCAAAGTGCAACGGCAGTCGGGGCAGAACATGCGCAAAGTCCTAACGAGTTACCAAGCTGGCAAACCATCCAGCAACATATCAAAGATGGTTGGCAACATCTTGACATACAAATCGACACCCGTGCATTAACATGGATTGAAGATGGACTCTGGTCTGCAAAGGTATCAAGTTCATCCGCACAAGGAGACTACAGTTGAATACCAACAATCCGTCAAAACATATGAAAACCGTCCGTAACATGTTTGATGAAGCAGGTATTTTACTCAGTGAAACTGAAAGCCAACAGATCGAATTTGCGACTCTCGGGCTTGGACACTTTGAGCGTGAAGGCCTTGCGTTATTGATGTATGTCAATACCGACCGCTACTGTGCCAAGGAGTTGGTAATGTTGCCTTATCAAACCTGCCCGGAACATCGACACCCCTCGGTACAACTCGATGACGGGCAGATGGTCGCGGGAAAAATGGAGACCTTCCGTTGTCGGCAAGGATTGGTATATCTCTATGTCGAAGGTGCTGGCAAACAGTCAGACATTGCTGCGACATTACCCATCGGCAGTGAAGAGCATTACACCGTCTTCCACGAGATCAAACTGACACCGGGCATGCAATACACCATTGCCCCCGACACCTTGCACTGGTTCCAGGCTGGCCTGGACGGCGCGGTTATCTCCGAATTTTCCAGTACCAGCCGAGACGAACTGGATGTCTTTACCGACCCGCGGATCAAGCGTGTGGACGCATAACCCGCCACAGCATCAAGGTAGAACTTCGTACAACAGACATTCTCCGGGCGTCATGTCTAACATGAACCCCTTCTGTCCATTGGACACAGTCTTCAGTTGAGGTTCAGGTTGTGAGGGGATGAGGCTTTTTAACTGCCAATTACCTGATCGCATTTGGGGCAATGTAATCAACGTAGGAATCGGCTCTGTGTGTTTGGGCTTACGCATGCTGATGTAATAGCTGATAAGCACATAACGTTTGTCCTGATGTTCAAGCATGTACCCAGTGACACGCGGATCGCTACTGGACACGTGAACTTTTGCCCCGAGTGTGAGCAATTGATCTCGCATCAAAGCAGCAAGGTTTTGCTCGCCACTATCGATGGATGCCATGTCGCCGGTCTGCCCGGTATCGCCGAGTATCCAGGTGATGGTTCCCTTGCCGTATGCCCATTGAACCATGCCGGGTGTTTGAAGCATGGGTTTAAAATTGTCCTTTGCGGTGAGTTTCAAAACGGATGAGACGGTGTAATTTTGCTGATCAACCCTTACAGATGTGGGTGTGCTCTTAATCAGATCAACCTTGAACTGTCCGCCCAGTTTCTGGACCCATGCAAAATCGTCTGAGCCATCCAAACTATATTGCCCACTCTTGCCAAGAACGACAAGATGCTTGCCAGCGTTGAGGTATTGCTGAACTTGCTGAACCATTTGATCCGACCAGATGGTTGCATCATCGGGCGCGAGTAAGACTTTACTTTGCTGCCAGATTTTTTGTGGCGTGATCGCTGAGACCCATGAGGCATTTGCGATCCCCATCGCGCCGAGATTGGTTCTGGCCCACTCACCAGGCAAGGCATACCAACGCCAGGCAAGGCGACGGTAAAACATATCTTCCCAGCTGAGCATCACTGCCACATCATTGGACATCACCGATGTAGGTGGCATCTGCTTGTAAGCCTCCATCGCCTGCTTCCACCATGCCATGCTTTCAATGAGTTTTTCATTCTTGGGATAATGAGACAGCCGGAGACTCGGCAGGGAATTCCAAACCAGTGCAAACGAAATATCCTTCGTGCCATAACGAAGATTATTGGTAAAAACCCCCTTTAAACAAGTCAGTTTGGCAGGTGGCACATAATGGGATTCACTGCGTTTGGGAAAGCCATAATGGCCCGCCAATCCTGCCAGGCGGTCCATGGTGTGATGTTCACCACCACCATCACACATCATCCAGCGTGACGGATCGCGGGTGACTTTCTGGTAGATGTATTCCACGGGACCAGAGTATGCCACATAGTGGACCACCAATCGTGAAGGGTCGAGTTCATCCACAATTTTGTCGAATAGCTCCGTGGTGTTTCCGCTGTATGACTTGAGTCTAAATGCATTGAAGTCCTGCCATGCCGGATGCAGATTCACCGGCGAGTTGTAGTCGGGGATGACAGGCATGACAGCATCCCATGCATTAAACGTTGTCCCCCATGCCGTGTTTAAAGCTTGCACATTCGAGTATTTTTCTCGAAGAAAGAGACGAAACGCAGCACGTGCCTGGGGACTGTAATCCGTAATGCGGTCAAAGTGATCGTGAAAAAGGAAACTGTCACCACCATGATTGCTGAAGTTGTAACCCACCAGATAGGGAGTGTCCTTGTAACGCTCAATGGCATGACGGGTGATCTGTAAAGAGACATTGATAAAGCGATCCGAGAACGGACTGACAGTTGGCAGTTTTCGCCAAACCTTGATATCCCTGTCATCGGTTTGCATCCACTGCCCCCAGGTATCCATTGGATGTGTGTCAAACAAAGCACCTACAAGACCATTGAGTAAAAATGGAACCTTGTGTTTCGTGAGTGTCGTGACATATTGATCGTAATCCGACCAGTCGTAGACACCTTCAAGAGGAGTCACTTGCGCTCGAGGTAAACCCAGCGTAACAGCATCACTCCCACGTTCGGACATACTTTGAAGTGTCGCTTCAAAACCGGGTCCCTGTTTGGCATAGGGTCCAAACGCAGTCATATTTTCGGTGATTGCAAAGCGGGTCACGGGTTTAACACCGGGCATTGCCAAATCAGGTTTGATTGCAGGATAATGACCTTTTTTCCCGACCAAAACACGGTATTCGTCCTGTTGCGATTTGAGTGTCACATAAGCTGTGATACCCGGCGAAAGCCAATCCAGTGAGACGACCAATGGTTTTGTTGACTTATTTTGAAGGTTGATACGTTGTTGATGCAATGTTGTGCCATCGAGTTTATTGAAGACTAGTGACAGGGATGATTGTGTCTTGGATGGAACGTTGACCAACAACTGATTATCAGACTGCCATGCGGCCAAGGTATCATTCTCATTGCCAGCCCATTGGGGTATTGTGTCGATGGTGGATTCAATGACATTAAGGAACAAGTGTTTGATTTGAACCACCACCCCATCGTGATCCATCGCCTTAACCAGCAACCACCATGCACCACGGGGTAGATGCGGTAAAGCAACATGTGAATCGGCAGGTTTGAGTCCTGAAGCCCACAACGGCTTGTCATGAATACCTGCACTTAGCAGCAGCTGAACCGTCTCTGCTGACTCACGAAGCTTAAGCAGACTCACATCCACTGCGATGTCCGCAGTCACACCTTCCTGAATCATTTTATCCCGCGCGGTTGAAGGTTTATAGGCATTGGCAAAATCGACCGTTAACAGAGCCCATTGATTCTGCAAGGGTTCAAAATAATTTGCCACGTTATTCACCTTGGCTTGAACAGCTTGCAAACTGATCCCAAGTAGCATGAACAGACAGATCGACACCACAGTTAAACGACTGTTTTTCACAGAAAAACCCTTCAATTTAAGCGTATATTAAAGTTACAGATCAAGGCTAAGACATCAATGGGTATGGTCATTTATTGACGACGTTCATCAAAAAGCACCTGCCAAGGCGATCCCCAAGACCTTGAATATTCCAAATTGATCGGTGTGGCATGACCATCCAGAAAGACTACATTGATGTCCATTTCCAACGGGCCGGGATTGTTGCCATGTCTTACTGATATGCGATCCTGTGTGCTGTCATACACATTTGCATAGCCACCTGCCGAGTCCGTAAAGAACATCATCTTGCTGGGCCATTTGATATTGCGGAGTTTGCGTTTTTGCGAACCGAAGCTGTTACTCAGTACATTCCCATTATTGCCGACATATGTGCCGTTAATCCCGTATGAGATCCGAATCTTACCATCAAGGTTTGCACTGGTATTCAACGGTGAATCTTCATCATTTGCTTCAGGACACCAATAGACATGGCTCTTCCCCAAGTCTCCGGGCAGGTCCAAACGTGAGAGCTGTTTAGGCCACCATCCCAGATCAGGAAAGTGTCCCTTATACAAGTCGGTATGAATCAAACCCGTCATGCCGATTTGCCTGATTTGATTGGAACATTTCACGCGACGGGCCGACTTACGAGCTTGGGTTAACGCTGGCAAAAGTATTGCGATGAGCAATGAAATAATGCTGATCACAACAAGTAATTCGATGAGTGTAAACGCCATAGGGCGCGTTTGGCGCTGGGGCCGAATCATATCAATCATTGTATTTCTCCAGAGACAATCAACGTGTTGGAGCAGCGACAGTATCACGGATGCATAGGTTAGGCGTGATGGCCGCATGTGTCGGATTGACGGTCTTGCCGACGATGAGTTTATTGAGCATGTTCAAAGCAGTTTGCAAAATGCCATGAAAATCAGGTTCGATTCCTGAGAGCATTGGGTATGTGCGTTTGCAATCGCCTGACGCACCATAGGCAATGACACTCACGTCATTGGGAATGCTGATCCCTCGCTGCAAGAGGACACCGATCAAGGCGCGTGCAGAAGAGACACCATGAACGACAATTGCTGTGGGTTTGATTTTGCGATTCCACCACCGTGCGACGACTTGATCGTACTCCTGAGCCAAGTCATGCAACGACATATTTTCGGAATGGATCAACCAATCCTGTGTTGGGTGTTTGAGTGAAAATGCTTTACAGGCTTGTTCAAAACCAAGGTAGCCCTGTTCGTGCGTGATGTAACGATCCGGACCGCCCATATACGCGATGTGCTGGTGGCCCAACGCAGCCAAATGCATCACAGCCTGGTGGATACCTTGATCCACTGCTGAGCGTACTGCGTATTGTCCAGGCTCATCAACGAAAACCAATGGCGAGGAACAGTGCTTCTCAAACCATGTTGCCATAGCTGATGATGGATGCCCCACCACCAAGGCACCATCGACCAATCCACCAGTCAATTGACGGGGTGGCAGGAATTCTTCCTGCGGTGATTGCCCAAGGTGATATTCAATGTGGTAAGGCAATTTTTCCTGTTCACAGACTTGGACAAAACTGCTGAGCACTGGTGAAGTGTAGCCGCTTTCACCGATGTCGCTGAGACTTGTTTCAGTGGAACAGATAAAGAGAAGCCCCACTTGCCCGGTGCGTTTACGGCTTAACATCTGAGCCGCCACACGCGGTTGATACCCCATTTTCCGGGCAATTTTGCGTATATGCTCTGAGCGTTCAGCACTGACCCGACCTGTACCATGCAACGACGCCGAAACGGTCATGGCTGATACGCCAGCCTTCCGGGCAACATCTTTTAACGTGACACTGGACAAGAAGACGACTCCTGACTGGCACAATTGCCTTATCGATAAAGCATATTCATGCAGGATCGCTAAGTCAATCATGTGCGCAAAAACATTTTCAGGAACAAGCAATCCAAACCACGGCACATGAATCCAACAACATGGCAAAACACATCGCATCACAAGACTTAAGTAGCTAAACTATCGACTCTCAGAATCACGACAGGAGACGCTGCTTTGAAAACATCCCAACGACCGTTTCTCTTTATGACCTGTTTCATCGCTTTGGTTGCCACAAGCTTCGGGTTTATCTCGCGTGCGTTTATGCTTGCGGATTGGGGCAAAGCATTTGGACTTAGCGAAACTCAGCAAGGCGAGATTTTTGGTGCAGGTCTTTGGCCCTTCGCTATTTCAATGGTGCTCTTTTCGCTGATCATTGACCGTGTCGGATACAAGAAAGCCATGTGGTTTGCCCTGCTCTGTCATCTGGTTTCGGTTGCAATGACCGTGACAGCCAAGGGCTATCAATCACTGTATTGGGCAGCATTCGTCGGTGCATTGGGCAACGGCACCATTGAGGCGGTGATCAACCCAGTGATCGCATCGGTGTACCGCCACGCCAAAACCAAGTGGCTCAACATTCTCCACGCCGGCTGGCCGATGGGATTGATGCTCGGTGGCGCGATTACCTTGGGCATTGAAGATTGGGATTGGAAAATCAAGGTTTGCCTGATTCTGCTGCCGGTGGTCGTTTATGGCTTTATGCTCGTGACATGCCACTTCCCGGTATCCGAGCGCGTTGCTGCAAAGGTGTCATACAAAGACATGCTCAAGGAGTTGGGGGGCGTGGGTATTTTCATCCCCTTGGTCTTAATTCTCGAAGAACTCGGACGCGTGTTGATTCAACCGGGCAATAGTCTGTTTGCTGATGGGTGGGCGTTTAACTTTGACAACAAACCCTTCACCATTATCCTGCTGATCTCGCTAGCCATCTCCATCGCCTATGGACTGTATGTCAAATCAGCTGGCAAACCCATGTATATCCTGATGCTCATTGTGATGCTCCCCCTGGCAACGACGGAACTGGGAACCGATGGCTGGATCAAGGAATTGATGACCCCTGCCATGGAACAACTTGGGGCTCAGTCAGGATGGTTGCTGGTATACACCTCAGCGATCATGGTGACCTTGCGATTCTGCGTCGGGCCGATCATGCGTATCACCCGACTTCAACCACTTGGCCTCCTATCGGTGGCATGTGTACTGGTCATCACAGGAATTGCCTGGCTGTCGCAAATCAACGTCTCCGAATACACCCAATCAACCGGCATCATCGTCCTTACAGCAGCGTTCATCTATGGTGCTGGCCAATGCTTCTTCTGGCCAACCACACTGGGGTTTGTCGCAGAACGCTTCCCTAAAGGTGGTGCGTTGACACTCAACACCATCGCCGGTGTCGGCATGCTCGGAGTCGGCATTCTGGGCGGCCCGTGGCTTGGCTATATCCAAAACACCACCATCTCCGACCAACTCCAGCAACGTGAACCGTCACTGTATGAAAAAATATCCGGTGAACCGACGCAAAGCATGTTCGGCAGCTACACCCCTATTGACAATGCCAAGTACGACGCCCTGCTCATCGCTGAACCAGCCGATGCTGACGTGATTCAATCACAAGTCACCAAAGCACAAACTGTGGGTAAGTCTCAGGCTTTGTTCAAGGTCAATGTCCTGCCGTTAATCATGCTCCTGACATTTATTGGTTTGATTCTGTACTTCAAATCCAAAGGCGGATACAAACCCGTGGAACTGGAGATTCAATCCGACACGCCATCTGATGCTCCGGATGAATCATTGCCGGACAGCTAAGCGCCGGTAGACATCCAGGATCAATTCATAGCGTTCAAGTGCCATGCCAGTGTAAATGCAGTTACTGGTACTGAAGATATAGCCGGGCGCTTTGAGTCCGTGTTCAATGGCATATTCGACTGATGCGACCACTTGGTCATCTGTGCCGGTCTGCATCAATCCACAATGCACATTGCCACAGAGCGCAACCTTGTCACCAGCCAGGCGCACGATCTCCGCCATATCGACACCGCCTTGTGGGTCGAGTGAATGCAGAGCATGTGGATGACTTTCTAATAATCGATCCAGAATCGGCATGATGTTTCCATCAGTGTGCTTAATGACGTAATAGCCCATGTCACGATAACCAGCAGTTAACCGACACAACGATGGCATGACAAATTGATCGAACTGGTCCAGTGAAAGAAACGTGCCACTGTTAAAACAGTAATCTGAACAAAGCGCAAAGCCGTCGAGTCCCTTGAGTTTGGCAGCACGTTCCAACATTTGATCCGTGCGCTTTGCTGCTTCTTGTTCCAACACGTTCGGTTCGTCTGCCATGCGATAGCTAAACTCAATCATCTTTTCACCATCGGGAATTGCAAACGTGCTGTCTCCGTGCATCAATAGAAAATACTGATCACCTGTGAGATCACGCACTAGATCAATAAGTCGTTGTGACTCGTCAATCGTGCCGGGATTCGGATGCAGGAATATCGCATCATGTCCAAAGCGCTCTGCGGTATCTATGTAGAGTTGGGCAATGTCCAATCGATGCGTCTGCCGTTCAGCGTCGGACATCTGATCCCATTGGTGATAGCTCCGATGCGAGGGATGCACTTTACCAAAGGCTTGCATGGTCAGGAAAAAGACCAACTCAAAATGCGGTACCAGTCTGGGAATCGGCCGCCTTTCCAGAGCATCAACAAATCGCTGTCGTGACGTCCGTTGATCTTGATTGACTGGGTTTGTTGCAGAGATCTGTGTCATATGTGGGTTACCTGTGATTGAACCAATTCCCGCCAATCCCGCGAAGGAGTCGGAGCATCGCTTGGTCCGAAGTTGGATAGTAGTGATTGGTCTGCCAGGCGATCCCGGCGTCCCCAAACCATTAAGCCGGGGCGACCACAATTCTGGCCAGCAAGTTGTTCGTTGTGAGGATGACGATAGCCAACACGAACCATCCGGCGATCGTCGTCTGTTGTGTTGATATGCGATCCATGAATGGTATGAATATTAAACAACACCACGTCCCCCGCTTTGGCAGCAACCGCAACGGTGTTCTCCAATGGCCAGTGATCCACAGGTAAATGTGGCGTGCAACTTTTCCCATCCGCTTCGATGACATGTTCAACAATCCCTTGCTTATGTGAACCATCCACAAAGCGAATTTCACCATTGGCATGACAAGTATCATCCAAGTGAAACAAAGCATCAATGAAACGATTGTCAGCATGTTGATAGAACCACCAATCCTGATGCATAGGAAATGGATGGCCGGTCTGGGGTGGCTTAACGTGCATGGTCGAATGATGCAATTCAACTGGACCATCAATGAGCTGACTGATGCTTTGGCACAAGGATTGATCAGTCACGCCCTTGCTCCATGACTGGGCATAATGGTGCAGATCATGCATGTGAACCAACTTGCTTTTCTTTTCGGTCTTCTCATCCATATACTTTTTACGCCACGGGCCACTCCAACCACTGCTGTTCTCTGACCAGCTTTGAATCATCCAGTTCAAATCATCACGCATCGCTTGTGTATGTTCAGCAGTGAATACCTGTTGCAGGTGAAGATATCCGTGTTCGTGGTAAAAATTTATCTGGTCAACAGTCAACATGGCGGGGTCTCCAAAAATGGTGTTTTTATAACAGTCCAACAGAACCTGATGAGGACAGGTATGACATTACATTTATTTTCCAAACCTTTTTTAATAAAACAATTGGAATGATTCACCAACTTGTGGTATTTTTTCAACAATGACCATGGCTATATCAAACAGCTTCAAATGGCCTTTGCAGACCTATCCGCAAATCACCAATGCGGGGCACTTCCCATTATCCGACCGAGACTATGCCGTTGCATACCAAAGTCCGACACATGCATTGCATCTGCATGAGTACGACGGACACATCGACATGAACGGACGTTTGCTGTGCCTATCTCCTGGCACGGTGACACTCTCTGCTGCTAAAGGCATTACACGATATGACGTGCCAATCCCCGGGAGGCATTGGTGCATTCATTTTCAAACCGCACATCGTTCCAAACAAAATGTGTCAGTCCCATTGCATCTGCCCAATCATCATTCCCAGATTGATATCACAGGACGTATGGCACACATCGCAAGCCTGCATGCATCCCCCAAAGACGAGATCATTGCACACTCAGCCGCATCACATGCTTTACAGGAATTACTACTGCTCCTGGCCTACAGGTGGCCCCAAAACATCAAGCAGACTGCTGGAACTCAGGCAAACCAAGCGGTCGACCGACTGCTGCAAATCATCCATCGCGGGCTGGATCAAACCTTGCGGGTATCAGAACTGACACATGAAGTTCAACTCAGTCAAAATTATCTTGCCATGCACTTTCGACAGCGCATGGGGATGACCATTCCAAACTATATTCTGCAGGCAAGAATCAAACGAGCCCAACTGCTATTAAAAACCACCAATCTGCCCATTAAGCAAATCGGTGCCCAAGTCGGCATACCTGACCCACAACATTTCAACAAACAATTTCGCCGAGTGACCGGTCAATCTCCAACCGAACACCGATTGGTATAGTGCCTGTAATCAAGGGCCCAAACGATCATCTATCATGGCGATATTCACCGGGAGTTTTTCGAAAATGCATCTTGAACAATCGACAAAAATATGCCGACTGTTGAACGCCAACTTCTTGAGCAATTTGCTGCAACGGCCACGCCGTTTCCCGTAACAAGTACGCTGCCTGCTCCATGCGAAGTGAGATAAGTCTCTGTCCGACTGATTGACCGCATTGCTTTTGATACTGATGTGTCAGTGAACTAAGACTCATACCAATGTTCACAGCTACATCTGAAAGCTTGATCGGGTTGGCAATATTGTCTTCCAGAAATGAATCGACCCGTGCTACGAGATTCTCTGAAATTAGATTGGTAGATGTGGAGTCTGTTGCTTGGATTCGCCCAAGCGTCATTGCTTCAGTGAGTAAGACTGCCAACCTTGCATGGACACGATCCTGCCAACCCGGTTTAGCGTGATGTGCCAACGCAAGCATTTGCCAAGCTATTGGGAGCAGGTGTTTCCAGCATGGCCATGTGTCGGGTAGCATCATAGGCAACTGTGGATCTACATTAAAACAAACCACCAGGCGTTGACACTTACCCCATGGTGATCGCCAGTGATGAGCTTGATGTGGCCCATGAATAAACACATGTCCGGGACCAAGACGTTGGTGATTGCGTGACTGGTCTTGCGCCCTGCCATGAAGAATCAGACTCATTTCGTAGTAGGAGTGTTGGTGAAGATTGACCTGCCATCCCCGTGGCATCTGATAAGCAAAGACTCGTAATAATGGCAAGCGATACTGCGCGAGCACAATCTCTGAAAGGTTGGCAGTAATGGTCTGACAGGCTTTGACAGCATTATTCCATGCCAGCGGTTTGGAGATATCGGCAACATCTTCATTGGGAAACATTGCCAGATCGTACAATCACATAGCCAAATCGTCTAATGACTTTCTGTAATTAATACTGATAATAACAGAGTCTTTTAAGGATATTCGATTAACCACAATCTGACACACAGGAGACAAACTGTGAATTCCATTGAAATGTGCAATAAAGCCAACCAACAGAATGCATTTGAAATCTGGGATGCATCACACCCCTTCCCTGACATGCAGACAATGCAAGAACCTGCTCGGATCACACATATTCAAATTGAGCAGGCCAAGGCAGGCGGGTTTCATTATCTACACGAATCAAGCTGCGCTTTTCATAAGGATCAACTTTTTGTGGCCTTTGCCAATCACCCAACAGTTGAACGCAATATTGAAGACGAAGTGATTCGTGGCCGTATTTCTAAAGACGCAGGCATGATATTCAGCGAGACTCAAATGTGGATGGCTGCCCCACAAACCGGCGGGTGTTCGTTTAACCATCCTGTGCTAAGTACACATCAAGACAAACTCTGGGGCTTCTTCACCCGTTGGGAAAAAGACGTCGAAAAACCGCGAACTGAAATCTTCCAATACTCTGATGCTTCAAATCAATGGCAACCAATCCAAAAACACATTCCGACCTTTGTCCCATTTCATCCTCCGATGCAAATGAAAGATGGTAATTGGATCATGGGCGGTGAGTCTTTCTGGTTTGATGCTGCAGTCGCCATCAGTGACGGGAATGACTGGTCTAAATGGAAGTTGGCTGTGATCCCTCGCACTGACGAACTGAAATTAGTCTATCCAGAAACAGCACTGATTGATCAAGGTGATCGGATCTTAGCGTTCTGCCGCCCCAGGCAAGATGGTTTAGGGCTAGTCTCAGTTAGCGAAGACTGTGGCAAGACATGGACGACATTAGCTCCAAGCAATTATCCCATGCGTAGCAGTCAACCCTGCGCAGGTTTACTGAGTACCGGTCAACATTTTCTGATCACAGATTATTACGACGTGGACCGCCATCTCTTGATGATTGCATTGACCGAACCTGGTGGTAAAACATTCAAAAAAGCACTGAAAATAAGGCATCAAGCCTATCCCTTGCGACGACTGTTCGGCGGGTACGACATCGGCGACATTTCAAATCCCAACACGCCAACCAAGGTCGGAACTGAAACGGAATGGTCCTACCCCAGTGCCGTTGAACACAAAGGGAACCTCTACATCTCCTACACTCAAGGCAAAGAAGATTGCGTCATGTCGATTATCCCCATTTCGGCATTGACTGTTGGAGGAAATGGATGAGGCATTTAACCACACATGCAACCAACCCATCACTGGGAACCTTTTGCACGCTTGGCGTGGATGCTATGGAAATCCTTGGACAGGGGATTTTTGGACACCTGATCCTTGATGCACAACACGGTCAGTGGTCGATTGAATCTCTACGACACGCGATTCGCGCGGCATCGATCATCGGGACTAAGGTAACAATTCGGTTACCTGTCAGAGGTCATTGGATGATCGAATCTCTGCTGGATGCGGGTTGTGAGAGCTTGCTGATACCAATGGTCAATACTTCTCAGCAAGCCATCGAAGCTGTCCGTGCCTGCTACTATCCACCAATGGGTATTCGCTCGCAATCTTCCTGCCGAGCGAGCCTGCTCAATGGTTCGGATGATCGCAAAACGTTTAACGATCGCTTTGAACTGTTGGTGATGATCGAACACATTGATGCCATGGAGCAGCTTCAACAGATCGTCGAGTTGCAGGGAATCACTGGATGTTTCATCGGGCCAACGGATTTAACATCGTCTCTGGAGCATGCCAACAAGTCGATAGAATTTGAACAGGTTGTTGTACAAATCTACAGTCTCTGCAAAACCTATGACAAGAAAGTATGTATCACTGCTCCAGATATGCCCAAAGCAAAGGCGCGTTTAAAGCAAGAATTTGACCTTGTTATGGTTTCAACAGATCGCAAGATGTTGATGCTGGCTGTTAACACAATGCAGGTACAATGAGAATCACGTGACACATGCAACTCCCGGAACCGATTCGCTGCCGTTGGTCATTGGGTTAGACCTTGGCACAAGCTCGTGCAAGGCATGTCTTACTGATGGCGATGGCAAGCCTCTTGCAACAGTCAACGTTGCATATCCGACGCATACTCCCAAACCAGGCTGGAGCGAGCAGCATCCGGCAGACTGGATTGATGCTTTATGCCATGCGATGGACCAGTTGTACCAAACCTGCTCAAACCAATTGCATCGCATCAAGGCAATTGGCCTAACCAGTGCTGCACATATTGGCGTCTTACTGGATGAAACAGACCATGTCATTCGCCCTGCCATTTTGTGGAATGATCAACGATCCGCTGTAGAAGCTGACATATTACGTCTTAGTCATGGGGCTCAAATTCTGTCACGAACCTGCCAGGATGTATCAAGCAGTTGGACACTATCGCACTTAGCCTGGGTTAAAAAGCACGAACCGCAGCACTGGAAAAATGTCCAGCAGGTCTTGCTCTCCAAGGATTATCTGGCCTATTTATTAACTGGTCGAAAGGTCACTGATCCAGCTACTGCCGTCTCGACTCAGCTGTACGATGTCACCTTTAATTGCTGGAGTGAGTCTTTATGCGATCTACTTGAATTGGAGTGTCCGTGTTTACCACACGTTGAATCCGCATTCGCAATCATTGGCACAATCACACGTCAATGGGCTGAGCGTTTACATCTACCGCATGACGTGGTCGTGGTAAATGGATCACTGGATAGTGCAACCGAGTTACTGGCTGCTGGTTGCATGCAGTCAGGCCAGGGCATGATCCGGCTCGCTACAGCAGGCGGACTACAAATCGTAGTGGACCAGGCTTTGCCAAGCACAACTCGGATTACTTACCCGCACCTGCATCACCCCAACTGGTATGTCCAAGCTGGAACCAACTGCTGTGGCGGTGCGGTTCAATGGGGCATGTCACGTTTCTGCCAGGGAATGTCACATCAACAAGTTCAATATCTTGCCCAGGAAGCCCCTGCCTGTTGTGATGGCTTACTGTTCCATCCCTTTCTTGCAGGCGAACGAGCGCCTTACTGGAATCCAAAACTGCGTGGCGGATTTACAAGATTAAATCTTTCACATCAAACCAGTCATATGATTCGAGCGATCTTTGAAGGGACCGCCATGTCCATCCGTGATGCCATGAGAACCCTCAGCGATATTCAACTCTCAGATAGCCCGTTGGCAGTTATTGGTGGTGGCTCATTGAACCGTCTGTGGGTTCAAATTCTTGCCAATGTCCTTAATCGTCCGTTACAAATCATGCCTCATGCCGACTCATCGTTTGGTGCTGCAATGATAGCTATCCAGGCAATAAGCGGCACAACTGATTCGTTCACACAACACGTCCATCCAACTGATTGCATCACCCCGGACGCGGACCTGGCAAGACGCTATGAGGATCATTTCCAAGTGTATTCCCAACTGGCAATCATGCTCAACGAATCATGTATATGACCCTTTGGATTTCAATCGGTAGATTTCAGAGCTTCATGCAGATCATAGAACTTGCAAACTAGAACACAATCAACATCCAAATTGCTTAAATGCATTATTCTGGTGCAGGTTTAATATCCCCAAACGCACATTTGCGGTATACTCTTTTGTCCATCTTACTCGCACGCTTTGAGGTTGCATATGCGTCATCTGTTTTTGTGTCAGTTATGTATGGCTGGGGTATGTGCCGTCATTTTAGGCATCCATTCTCAAGCAATCGCTCAGAACCAAGTCCCTAATCAGGACGTCGATAACCAGACTTCTTTGGTACTGCTTAACTTCCCCAAGGATGTGGAATTGTCTGTTCTGGTGGAATATGTCAGCCAACGGCTTGGCATCAACTTTATCTATGACGAGCAATTGGCCAATAAACGTCTAACCATCAAAGCACCGCAGCAAGTCCCATCCACATCACTGCTGGGGCTGCTCGAAAGTGCCCTGCACATCAAAGGCTTCACACTTGTCGAATCTGCTGAACCGGGCTTTATGCGAATCGCCCCAACGGCTGAAATGACCGTGGTCACCAAACTCACCGACGACGACGGCAAGGCTCCCGCAGAAGGCACCACCGTCGCAGTCACACAGGTCGCAACCCTCAAACACGCAGATGCCAAACTCGTCGAAGCTTCGCTTAAACCCTATCTCTCCAAGCCCGGTGGCAACATTTTTTCACTGCCTGACCAGGACATTCTGATCATCAGTGATATGGCAATGAACGTCAGACGTATCATGCAGATGATCAAACTCCTTGACCAGCCCACACCTGAGCGACAAATTGAGGTCTACACTTTGACTCACGCTCAGTCCAAAGAGTTGGCTCAAAAAGTCAAGCAAATCATGCAACTCAAAGACCGCACCCGATCCCGGCGTGGTTCAAGCAGCAGCCAAACCGTAGAGTGCGTCTCCGATGACCGTACCAATCAGATCATGGTTGTTGGAACACCAGACCAATTAAATGATGTCAAAGCATTAATCAAATCTCTGGACATTCCCATTCCCGAAAATCAGAACCCCGTGAGGTTTTACAAGTTATTGCATCGGGCTGCTGAAGATGTGCTAGCTACTCTCAAAAACATTCAAGGTGATGAAGGCCTGGAAACCACAACCATTCAAAACCTTTTTGACAACAACAGTCCCGAACCTCAGTCCTACGATCAACAACAAACTCAGGCTCCAGAACCTGACACCTCAGAGCCAACAGCACAAAACAATGATGCTACTAATCCGAATCCAACACCAGCATCGGAAGAGGCAATGATCGCCGCAAAGCGCCCTCCCTCCAGACAACCGCAACCGAACTTGAGTAAATTCCAACAATCCCCCACCGTCAAACCCAAAGTCGCTCGCGTCGCTGCGGACATTCACACCAACAGCATCGTCGTGGTTGCCAAACCTCCGGTACAACAAATCTATGCAGCGTTGATTCAGGAACTCGATCAACGTCGCCCTCAGGTGTTGCTAGAAGCCACCGTGGTCACACTGGACACAAGCGATAACTTTTCACTGGGTGTGGAAATCTCCGTCGATGGAAGTGCTGACAACGGCAAGATTGTCAGTTTCAGTTCGTTTGGCCTAAGCACCATTGATGCCACTACCGGAGCAGTCACCCCATCAGCTTCAACCGGCTTTAACTTTGCCCTGTTTAATGCAGACGTCGCTGACGTTGTGATCAAAGCACTCAAACGCACCGGTCGGGCCAAAGTCGCATCGGCTCCAAAAATTCTGGTCAACGACAATGAGTCCGGCAAGCTGGCATCCAACGCTCAGGAACCCTACGAAAGTGTCAACGCATCAGACACGGTGGCAACCACCAGTTTCGGCGGATTTGTCGAAGCAGGCACCACCATCTCCCTGACCCCACACATTAGTAACGGTGACTACCTCCAGCTTGAATACAGCATCGAGCTAAGCAGCTTTACCGGTGAACGGATTGGTAATCTCCCTCCTCCGCGTCAGCAAAATACCATTGAAAGCAAGGTCACCGTCCCCGATGGTCAAACCATCGTTCTTGGCGGACTCAAACGAACCGACTTTCGCAAGACGATCACACGCATCCCAATACTGGGTGAAATTCCAATTCTCGAACACCTGTTTAGCAGCCAACTGGATGAAACGTCCGAAGGCACGCTCTTTGTTTTCATCAAAGCAAGTATCCTTCGTGATGATGCTTTTGAAGACTTGAAGCATCTTTCGGAATATGATGTAGAGAAGTCCGAGCAGCCCAGAGACTATCCTGACAGCCAACCGGTATGGATGAACTAACGTGAAGTCTGGCGCAAAGTTCAACGCATAACCGGCGATGAAGACTGCCTGACTCAATTAACTGGTTTCCTACATGCCGTTTCGCAAACGACTGATGACAAGGATTCAAGCACTTGCCAAGTATTGTAGACAACCTGCGATTGCTGCTTCACGAACTGGCTGATGTACAGCAAGTCGTCCTCCCGGCTATGCCCGAGGACGCAACAGGTTTGCAATGGATGCAATCGGCCACAGATGCGGGTCTGGATGCTTCGATGGCACAACATGCTGCTGCTGAACTTTTGGACATCCCGTTTCTTGATGATTTACTGGACTACCCCACATCACCGACTTTTGCGGATCGCATCCCTATCGGCTTTGCAAGACAGTTCGGTATGGTCGGTGTCGAAACACGTGTCCCCAATGAGGAACAACCCTCAGGTATCATCACAGTCGCCCTTGCAGACATCGCACAACTGGATCAACTGGACGTGGTCAATCGCCTGATTGGCCAACATGTTCAACCAGCCTTGGCACCGGCGCACATTATTGAGTCGGCCATCAACCGTGCTTACGAATCACAGTCTGGTAAAGCTCAACAGTTCATCAGCAATCTGGATCAGGATCAAGTCCTAAGCGAAGTACAGAAACTTGCAGGCCGCGAAGACCTCCTTGATGTGAGTAGTCGCGAACCGGTTATTCAGCTGGTCAATCTCGTGCTTTTTGAAGCCTACAAACAACAGGCGTCCGATGTGCATCTGCAACCTTACGAAACCAGCTTCGTCGCTCGGATGCGAATTGATGGTGTTCTGCATGACTGCTTTCATTTACCCAAGAATGTCCAGGAAGCCATCATCAGCCGCGTGAAGGTGATGGGCAAAATGAACATCGCTGAAAAACGCTTACCACAGGACGGACGCGCTACTGTACAGGTCGGTGACCGTCAGATTGATTTACGTATCGCATCCCTGCCAAGTAATCACGGTGAACGCGTGGTCATTCGTCTGCTCGATAAAAGTGCCCAACTCTACACCCTCGGCGAGATCGGTATGAACGAACATACCATCGCTCGCTTCCGCAAGATCGTCAGTATCGAACACGGCATTGTCCTGGTTACCGGCCCAACGGGTAGTGGCAAAACAACGACACTGTATGGCACGCTCGATGAAATCAACGACAACCGTCGGAATATCATCACCCTTGAAGACCCCATCGAATATCAATTACCCGGCGTCAGTCAGACCCAGATCAACGAGAAAAAAGGTTTGACCTTTGCCAGCGGTCTGAGAAATGTGTTGCGTCAAGATCCGGACATCATCATGGTCGGTGAAATTCGCGATCATGAGACCGCCGTCATGGCCATTCAATCCGCACTCACCGGACACCTTGTTTTTTCGACATTGCATACCAATGATGCAGCCAGCGCGGTGACACGACTGCTGGATCTTGGGATTGAACCTTACTTGGTGGGCAGTTCCGTTGCAGGCGTCATGGCTCAGCGTCTGGTTCGCAAAGTCTGTCCCAAGTGTACGCAGATGATTGATGCGACACCAGCTCAAATTCAATCGCTGCAACTGACCCGTGGTGATGTCCCTGACAAGCTTGAGTTCTGCCAAATCGCTGGCTGCGAGCATTGCCGGCAAACCGGATATCGTGGACGCGTGGGACTCTTTGAATTACTGGAAGTCAACGAAGCCATCCGACAAGACATCACCCAGCGTGCAACCGCAGCACGTATCAAACAAACCTCCATCCGACATGGTATGCAGACGCTCCGCGATGACGGTGTGCAGAAAATCATCGACGGGGTTACCACCCTCGAAGAAGTCGATCGCGTTACCGTGCGTCTGGAAGGTACGGAACATTTTGTGGATGAGACGGTATGAAATTAACTAACCACAGCAGCACAGAGATACCGAGCCAGAGAATGACATGTGCAAATCTCTGTCTTGTTTTAATCTCTCCTGCTGAATATCACTGTGGTTCTGACTAAAAGGCTTGGCAGTACGTGGGCGTTTTCGCATACAAAGCTACGAATCAGCAAGGCAAACGTGTCCAAGGCACGATTGTCGCAGAGACGCCGCGCTTAGCGCGAGATGCGCTGCGAGATAAAGGCTTGGTTATTCAGAAAGTCTCCCAACGCAAAGACCGTGAGACTTTTTCGTTTAACTCCCTTTCCAGTCTCATTACAGCCAGACAACAACGCCACAAAGTCGTCGCATTCATCCGCGAACTTTCCACTTTGCTTGCTGTTGGTACGCCCCTGCTTGAATCCATGGATGTGATCATTCGTCAACATGATGGAGCGTTCGCGTCAGCCTTGCTTCAAATTCGTGAACGCATTGCAGGTGGTAGCAGTTTGGCTGAAGCGATCAAACTTGAGCCTCAACTTTTTGATGCCATGGATGTGAGCATTGTCGAAGTCGGTGAAAGCGCAGGCATGCTGGAGACTGCTCTAGAGCGATTGGGTGACTTCAAAGAACGTTGGCAAACACTCAAAGGCCGCATCACCACTGCACTGATCTACCCATGCATCGTGGTCTTCGTCGGCTTAGTGGTGGGCATCTTTCAAATGACCTATGTGGTGCCCAATTTACTTAGTGCATTACTCGAATCCGGTCATGAATTGCCATGGATCACCAAAGTGGTCAAGTTCGCAAGCGACCTGCTCATCGACAAAGGCTGGTTGCTGCTGCTGATTACTGTGATTTTAATTGCCATCCTCCGCGCGATCCTTAAAACGCAACGTGGTCAACAAGTTTGGCATCGGATGCAACTTAATCTGCCGGTTCTTGGTGAGTTGGTTCGCAAGCAGGCTTTGGTACGAATTGCGGTGGTGATGTCCACCTTGTTGCGTAGTGGCGTGGTCTTTGTTCGTGCGATTCAGATTGCTCAGCAGACCACACATAATGTGATCCTCCGTGATTCACTACATCAATGCGAAGAGGCCATTTACGCTGGTAGTGACATCGCAGAATCCATGGAACAAGTTGGGTCGTTCCCGCCTTTGGTGGTTCAGATTTTCGCAGTCGGCCAACAGTCCGGCAGGCTCGAAGAGATGCTCGATCGCCTTGCCAACGATTACGACAAGCAAGTTCAGACCGCAGCCAATCGGTTGACCGCGATCCTCGAGCCGGTCTTGATAATTTGCTTGGCGATATTCATTTTTGCCATCGCTGCTGCGACGGTGTTCCCCATTTTGGAAGCCAGCAATGTGTTATAGATTCAAGAACAAATCATTGAAAAGAGAGATTGATATGCGTCGTCCAAAACTGTCCCGTTACCGCGGTTTTTCATTTGTCGAAATCATGGCAGTCGTCGTCATCATCGGCATCCTCGCCGGGGCAGTAGCGTTGAAGTTCAAGGACTACATCGATAAGGCCAAGATCAATCGGGCCAAAGGTGATTTGAAAACAATCGTTATTGCAATCGAATCATTCCAATTAGACAAAGGCCGGCTTCCTTCAAACGATGAAGGACTCGATGTCCTGTCCATTAAAACCAAGAATGATCCGTGGGGACGCCCTTACCAATACAACAGCCCGGGCAGTGATACCGAGTTCGAAGTCATCTGCTTTGGACGTGATGGCATCGAAGGTGGTGATGGCATTGACGGCGACATCTACAGTTGGCAACTAGGCGATGTTGAAGAGGAAGATCTGCAGTAATTCGATTCCACCGAAAGTCACTAGTTACTAAGTTACAGTGTTCATCAATTACAGGAGAATCAAGCAATGTTTTATTCTCCACGGTGCATTTACTCCACAATGGTTTATTCGGTTAAACAAGCACATGCAAAAGGCTTCACCCTTTTTGAACTCATGGCCGTCATTTTGCTCTTGGCAATCTTTGCTGCAGCGGTACGAGCACCAATGACAACCATGCTTGATCGGATCACCACGCGTAATAGTATCGAGCAGATTAAATCCATCGACCGTCTGTTACGACTTGAAGCAAGACGATCCGGCAAGACCATCCAACTGCATATCGATCCACTTGAAGGGACTTTCGAACGTACGGATAGCAGTGAAGAACAAAACATCATCGGCCAACTGGTTCGCATTGATGAAGTATGTCGGATTGAACAGATTCGCATCGCACCTGAATCAGATGATTTTGACCAGCTTAATGCAGTAATCAATTGTTCGCCTAACGGTGCGACGCCCAGTTATGCATTGGAAATTCAGACACCTACTAAAACGACGTGGCTGCTTTTTGCAGGCTTGACAGGACATTGTTACCAACTTGAATCGGAGGATGAACTTGCCAGCGTGTTCGATGAAATCTCGCGCCCGTGGTCTGAGCTTGATTGAAGTGGTCGTGGGGATGGCGTTGCTGGGTGTGTTCCTTGCCAGCATTTTCATCGCTCAGGCCCGACTCATCAGCCAGTCTGCTATCGCTCGTAAAAAAGCGGTCGCGATCACGGCTACGGACTCCATGTTGGCATCATGGACAATGGATTGGCAGAACCTGCCCATCGACGACACCGGCACGATTCCCGACCACGACAACCTTCAATGGACCACTACGCTGATCCCCGAAGAAGAATTTGAAGCTCTGGGTATCCAGAAAATTCAATTAACTATTACCGACTCCTCGCAAGTCAATAATGACGAACCTATCCTGCAATTGGAACTGACTGTGCCGATAGCCGAGTTGGAGAACCCAGACGGACCCAACGAGCCTGACAGTCAAAACCAAATGACCAACACGTCTGAGACAGAGACATCACCATCCCCTGCCACGATGCAACCGCAGGAGGTTTCACCATGACTCACTTCCATCGCCGTGGCTTTACGATCATGGAACTGCTCATTGCAAGCACATTGGCAGCAATCCTGATGGTCGGCATACTTTTTGCGACCACGCAGCAGGCCAAGCAGGTTCAAAGATTGCAAACACAAACATCGCCCTTGCATTTTGACACGGTTATTCAAATGCTACGAAGTGATTTGATGCTGGCCACTGCCTGTAAGGTGACCGAAGATCAAATCCAGCTTCAAGGTTACATGCAACTGAATTCCAAAACACAATCACAAACTCAAAAACCTGCTCATGTCATTTACCGACTCGTTGCTATCGGCAATGACCACTGGCTCATCCGACACCAGCGGGACCCGAGTAGCCTGACTCTGCAAGACAGTTCTGCAAACCTTCTCTGCAAGGGAATCACCAGCATGCAATTGCTCGCAAGTGAACTGCCCGAATCCTTTGATGATGAACCAATTGAAATCAGTCCAACCAATGAGCAATTACCAACGCAAGAGCAGATACCCACTGAGATCACGGACAACTGGGGATCGCTCCCGACCACTGTGCAATGGATCATAACACTGGCAAACGATTCACAAGACGCAACGATAGACGACTGGGACCAAGAGCAAAAAACAAAAACGTTCACCATGGTTTTACGATGAAAGATCAGCAGACAGCCATCCAATCCCGCAAGCGACAGTCACATGGTTACGTGCTGGTGTTGGCCTTGCTTCTCATTGCAATGGCAGCAAGTGTCCTGGCGATCATGGCAAGACGCAGTATCTTTGATGCCTCTGATGTCTTAAACGCGCAGACAAACCTTCAACACCGATGGGCTGCATATAGTCTGGAAAAAAGTCTCCTTCCCCATGCGTCGAAAGTAATGCAAACACTATTGGAAAAACAAGAACAGCCACAAGACAAAGAGCCTGTCACGAAGGTCGATTTTCAACTCACCCTCGGTGGCAATGCCTATCAACTCACCCTTAGTGATGAGCAGTCCAAAGCCAATATCAACCAACTGCTCAAAAATAAAGGTGATGCGATCCAAACCGCCCAAGCGATTCGATCACTGTTAAATGACGCGCAGATCAGCGACATCCCCAACATCTCCTTATCACCTCACATCTGGACAAACGATCCATCAAGCCAATCGATCCAAACTCTTGGGCAGGTCTTTGATTCGACCACCCCTCAAGAGCTATGCCCGTTTGAGGCTCAAAACCCTTGTGTGATGGACTTTTTAACCTGTTGGGGAGATGGGAAACTGAATCTGCATACCGCCCCCGAGCAGGTGATCAAAGCCGTGTGCATCCCGTTGTTGGGACGTGGTCAAATTCAAAAACTTTTAACTGCCCGACAAGGCAATCCTCAACTCAAAATCGACAAGGCATTGACTGATGCAGGGGTTGCCAAAGATCAGATCGAAAAAGTCAAGCCGTTGTTTACCGATCAATCCAATTGTTATGCTCTCTGGACACGATGGGAAACGAACCGCATGACCAAACAACGACTGGGCATTGCACAGGCAACTGCAAAAAAAAGTCCCGGTAACAAGGCACCCGAATCACAAAACGCTCCTGAAAAAGATAAACTGAACTATCTGATATTTGAATGGTAAAAATGAACAAGCAATCAAGACATACTGGGTTATGGCTATTGGCAGGTATCTGCCTGATTGCTGCTGTGAGTATCGTAGGTGTCAGCAGTTGGCTGCCAGTAAAAATCACAGGCGTCGAAGCCAAGATCACATCACAATCAAGTCGCAAGCCTGTTGAATCCAAATCGCAAGAAATTACATCCAATTTGCCAACACTTGCATCTTTTTCCCCTGCATGGGATCGTCGACTGCGACCAGTCCAAGAGGTTGTTGCACCACCACCGCCCCCTACCAAACGTGCTGCCCCCCCTCCTCCAGCCAATCCGTTTACCGCCAAACTCACAGGCTTGATCATCGAAGACAATCACTCCATGGCTTTGTTCACCACTCAGACAGGTGACATCCAATTTGTCAGCCTCGGTCAGATGATTGAAGATGCCAAGGTCGTTGAGATACAACCCAAACAAGTCATTCTCCACCGCAATGGCCAATCACTCACTTTGGAGATTACCGAAACACCAGAAACGTCCAGATCCTCGCGTCCAGCTCCGCGTACCCGCGCACCGATTTACAATCGCAGGAGACCGACACGATGAAGTTCACATCGCTCCTACTTATACCTGACGATCAGCAATGGCAACTTGTGGCTTTGCAACACGAATCCATTGCAGACCAATTAACCATCGATTGGCCCGTGGCTGGTGATCGTGATCAACTTCAACATATTCAAAACCTCAAGACTACATTGCAAAACTGGGGCTATCAAAACCAACCAGCCGTCATCGCCCTACCTGATGCATGGTGTATTTGCAGTCACTTGACAGGCAACCACTCCAAACAGTCACGTCAGAATGTACTTTATCATTTTGAAGCGCGTTGGCCGTTGGCAATTGAAGATGTCGTGGCAGACTACCTGCCTGGCAAAGATGACACACTGGGCGTTTGTGCAACCATCAAACAGCTCAAACCAATCATTGACGCAGTCGAAGAATTGGATCTGAACCTTCAGGCAATTTGCCCCAAAGCAATACTCGCTTTGCAACATTATTTGGCAACCAACGATTCGACATCCATCAACCAAGCCGTCTGGGCCAACGGCAAAGCCTACCACTGGTTTAACATCGCTGACCGTAAACCCACACGTTGGACATGGCTAGCACCGGATGAAAAATCACTGGTTTTACAGGCAAAATCCCAACACTTGGCTGGCGTGGCGGATCAGCATGTGCAACTGCTGGACTTTCCCCAAGCAATTACAGATCAAATTAAAGCCCTTCCCGAAGTCGCTTCGGCGCAATGCCAATCCCTCTCGCTCACTGAACAGGTCTATGCTGGGGCAAATCGGATTGCAGGACAAAAAAGCAAGCCATGGATCAATCTCCTGCGACCACCGCTTATTGCCAACACTCAAGAGCAGGCATTGCAACGCGGATTAAGCATCCTGTTATTGTGTATCGTAATTCTGGGTTTATCACTTGCAGGTTCTCTGTATTGGCGTGCAATGCAATACCAGCAAATCGCTCAGAACAACCGTATCGCTCAACAGCAAGTCTTCCGCGACGTCTTTCCTGATGCACGGCGTATACCGTCGAATGTTGCTATCCGAATGTCCAGCGAACTTCAGAATATGCTCAATCATGCCAGTGTTTTGAACACTGACACGCCAGGTCAAAATCATACTTCCGCCTTGACGCTTTTGCATGCGGTATTGCAAAGTCTACCTGAGAACCTGCCTTTGGACTTACAGGAAATGCGACTTGAAAAGCAGCGGATTGTCCTACGTGGGCAAGCCAGTGAGCACGCTGAGGTTCAGACGATTGCCAACGCACTGCGGACACATCCGAAGCTTAATGTCGATACCCCGCAGATGACGCAAACTCAAGACGGGCAGATTCAATACACCCTTTCTGCGGCCTGGCAATCCGACCTAGCCAAGGGGGATAAGCAATGAGTTTCACACAACGTTTAACCCTCTGGCTACTGTTGATCACGATGCTACTCTCGGGCGTGTGTCTATGGTCGTACCAACAGCTAATCCTGCAAAAGCGTCTTGCTCAGATCACCGCTAATGATCAGAATAAATGTGAAAAAATTGCCCAGACAATCCAATCCATACAGCAGCAGGCGCAAAGCCTTCAACCTGCCGATGACATGAACAGTCTTGTCCAGCAAATCCAACAAGCCGCCAGCCAAGCCGCCATGCCCATGAATCATGTCCAACGGATTCGCCCCTCTTCACCACGGCGTCTGGGTCAATCACCGTATGTCGAAAAGCCCACGCAGCTGTCGTTGCAGGATGTCACGATGAAAAATGCCATCACCTTTTTACATCATTTGGCTGATGCACAACCGGACATGCAAATCCAATCCCTGAGAATCACTTCACCAAGAAGTCAACGCAGCCCCAATACGCCAGCAAACATGCCTGAAACATGGCAATTCCAAGTCGGCCTGGCCAGTCTCGCTTATCTCCCACAAACCAACAGCAAGAATTGACGCATATGCAAGCTACTTCAATCAAACCTTTCGTCCTGCTTTTACTGATCCTGTTCGTGAGTCTGTCTGCCTGCTCCAACTCTCAGCATGTGAAAGTCACCCTGCCCGCCAAGTCAACTGATATACAACTGGTCAACAGGCTCAATGATCAAGCCTTGCTCAAACTCAAAAATGAACAGCCGCAACAAGCATCTGAGTATTTAAAACAAGCCATTGCAGCTAACCCGCAATCATCTCGCAGTCACAATAATCTTGGTAAGGTTTATTACCAACTTAAGCAATATAGTGATGCGTTGAATATGTTCCGCAAAGCCATTGAACTGGATACTAATAATAGTCCCCAGCCGCATAACAATATCGCCATGGTCTATGAGCGTGCAGATAAACACGCGTTAGCCATTGAGCATTACACCTTGGCACACGATATTGAGCCAGACAATATTATCTACACAGCCAATCTCGCACGTGCGATGCATCACCGCGGCGATCGTGATGCCAAGCTTATCGCCATGCTCGAAGAAATCACTTTAAAAGACGCACGCCCCGATTGGCAACACTGGGCCAGCACTCAAAAAGCCATGCTCCTCGCCGATGGGATTGGCGAGTAAACGACACGCGGTTTTTGCAAGATGGGATCGTATGGCAACAGCTTTACTCAATATTCGTCCAAGGAAACACTTCAATCACCAGCCTCCAACGCGAGATCCTAAACAAACTACCCCGAATTGCGATTCAGGTTCGAAACCACCTCAATAATTCAGAATGACACCTTTTCCATTTTGGTCGTAGGTCAGGCGATTACCAGCAAGGTCGTACATAAACGTGTCGGTGAAGTCCAACGTTTTGTCACTGGCATCAAGAACCTCTTGCGTCAGGCGATTTAAGGTGTCGTAGGTGTAGTCGGTGGTGATGCTTGAGCCGTCGATATCTTGGCAGTCGTTCGCCGTGGTGTATCAGGTATCAATCCAAGTTTTGAAAAACATGGGCAGAGGAAGTCACCACCTATCACTACGACGCCATCGGCAATCTCGATTACATGGTGATGGAAGACACAACCCCATTGCTTATTCCAACGCAAATAGTGTCAAAGTCGGAGACGTTAACCCTGGCAGGTTATAGCGTGGCTGATGAGACCAGATCACAGGTTTTGTGCTTATCAGCTGAGAATAAAATGTGCGGCAATGCTCAATGCGGGCGAGGCTCTTCGCGTCATCGCTGGTGGGTTGCAACCCTTTGATATTGACGAATCGGTCATAGCTGTAATTGCATATCGCCACATGCGTCACCCCCTTGGCACGCAACTGATCGACTCTGCCAAACTCAGCTGCATAACGTCTGATCTGAATCTGTGGCTCCCATTTGCCATAGAGCTTGACCATCATCGGATTGCGCTGATCGGGCATCGCGCAATACATATCTTCAACCACCACAGATGACGCATTGAGATTCTCACGAACCCATTGCCCCATCGCAGGACGCCCGTCATGATCAAACTGATACATGACTTGATACGCGCGATACCCCATCATGCCAACTACGCAGCAACATAACAACACTGAAAGGCGTTGGCGAAGTTGTTTACTGTTTTGGGTACTGATCCAATGCGCCATCCATATCCCTGCAAACCAACAAATCATAATGACCACCGGCAAGGCATAGCGATCTTGAGCAACCCTGCCGACCACCATCAATAAGCCATAGATCAAACACAGGCCAAGGACGAAACGAGCGACGATCCGAAGCGTCGAATCCTTGGATCGAATTAAGCTAAAGACACCCAACAGTCCGGGAAGTATGGGCCAGTAATTCAACTGCCAGGGGATTTGAAATGCGTAATACTGTAGCGATCCAATAAGCGTGAATTTCAAATCGATATGTCCACTGCGGACATGATTCCACTCATAAGCAAGCCCCTTGATGGCATCATTCCAATTGCCCCACCATTGAAAACCCAACAGGCTAAAGGCAGCGATCAACGCGATGGTGAATGCAATGAGAATGCTGGGACGTTGACGTTTTTCGACTGTACGCAATTTGGCAATCAGCAGCACAATGCCAGCCAACACAACAACCACCCCAATGTACTTGGTCAATAAGGTAAAGATGCTGGTCATGGCCAATATTGCTGCGGTCCACCATCGACACTTTCTCCAGAAAATTGTCGCAGCAAGCATCACCGATGCAATGCCGAGGATCAGTAGCGAGTCTTCTTTCATGTAATGCGAAAGTACCGTCAACGATGGGCAGAGTCCGACCATGAGTCCGACGAGTACCCCCGCAAGTGGGCCAGCCAGAATATGAGCAGACACCGCAAGCAGGATCGTTGCCAAAGCTCCTGCAATTGCGCTGACGAGTCTGCCTGACGCCACGACATCAGGCAAATCATCACTGTGCCCACGGACTTGATGCACCAGATGACTCAGATCCAAAAGCATTGGTGGATGGCGATGGTTGCGATCTATCTTGCCAGTAACCTGTAGAACTTTGCCAACTTCGTCAGGATGATAAGCGATGGGGAAATCGTTATGCCACATGCAGACTGTCAGTGTCATGGCGAACAGGATCAGATAGCAGACAATGTTAGCCGACGTTTTCATGCAAGACCCCAAGACAGGAATACAGGACATGGTACCACAAAAAAACGACCGTCCATCGCAGGATGAACGGTCGTTTGATTTGGTTTGATTGTCCGGCGAATCCGTCAGCTGGTTTAGCTGTAGAATTCGACAATCAGGTTCATGTTCACATCGAAGGGAACCTGATCGGATGTTGGGATGGCGTTGACCTTGGCGGTCATGGTTGACGGGTCAAAGCTGACCCAACCGGGGACTTCGTGTCCTGCCATGGATTCCATGTTTTCACGGAGCAGTTTTTCGATCTTCGGCTTGATGGTGATTTCATCGCCGACCTTCAGTTGGTAGCTGGCTACGTCGGTCTTGACACCGTTGACGAGGATGTGACCGTGAGCGACGATCTGACGTGCAGCCCAGATGGTGCGAGCCCAACCCAGACGACGAATGACGTTATCGAGACGACGTTCGAGGAGTTGGATGAGAATTTCACCACTGTTACCCTTGGACGCACGAGCCTTTTCGACGTAACGACGAAGCTGCTTTTCCATCACGTTGAAGTGATAGCGAAGCTTCTGTTTTTCGTTAAGACGGATACCGTAGTCACGCAAACGACGGCCACGGAAACCGTGCATACCGTTTGGATTAAGCTGACGCTTGGTCGTGTGCTTGGGGATGTCCGCAATGGGGCAACCGACGCGACGGGAAAGTTTGACTTTGGGGCCTGTATAGTTGGCCATGATGTTTGCCCCTGTCCTTATGGATTTGGATCAGGGCTCCATGCTGGAGGCTAAGTGGCACTGGGGCGTGGCTACGCCGTTGCGACACACAAAACTTCAGAACCACTGTGGCTCTGCAATGTTGAGTCACGTATTAGAGCAGAATGCCCTGCTTTTGTCAATCAAGGCGTGAGAATCAAATGAGCGTAGTGTTGGGGCGTTTTGGTTTGGGCAATCCCACTGAACCATTCTATGTAACCACGGCGTCCACCATCATTTGTGTTTAGCAGAACCGATGCCTTGACCAATGTACCCAGCTTGAGGGGTTTGAGACCTAAAAGGTTGGTGGGGATTGCAATTTCATAGCTTGTGATGCCATCGGCTATCTGTACCGCTGCTGGCATCTGATCTGCTCGCACTTGTCCCATGGGACAAGTCTGACGGTTCATGGTGGCATGGCAATACGCCAACGCCGGACCTGTTGCATGTGCGCCGATGCTCAACTCCGTGTAGCTGGACTCGCGCATTTCCCCGATGGGCTTGCGAACCCAGTCATTGCTTTCGAAGCAACTGATGCCAACCTGGATGTTATCCTGCCGCCAGAGTGTTTCGGGGCGTTGGTCCTGAATGTGAATTGCGTCAGCGGCTTTGACAGCCAGATAGAGATTTGATTCATCCCATCGCCATGCGACGACAGGTTGTGATGCGGTAGGCGTGGGCAGGCTTGACCACTCTGAAAGGTCGCCATCAATCGCAGGGGGTTGATTGACATGAGCGGTGGCGACGAAACTCAGCGCGTGAGTCTGTTGATCCTGCTGACGCTGACCATCATGAAGGTTAATCTGATAATCGTGCAACGCGGTTTGTGTATCATTTGAATTAACGGGTATCTGAACAGTCTTATGGTTGCCATCCAATGCAACAACAGTATGCACTTCACCCATTTGAACCTGTACCTCATTGAGTGTTTGGTCTGAACGCTTGAGTGATAATTGCACCGCCGGCTTGTTGTCAGAATCGAATATCGGTTTGACCTGATCAATCACCACGCGTGGCTCGACACGAACAGGCAAACGTGCTGGGGAGACCACCTTGCCATCAAGTTTGGCACGGGCATAAAGAACTGACTGTTCGTAGGCCGCATTGGCCGGACAGGTGACAGTGACGTGAATGCTTTTAGTCTGATGGGGTTTGAGTTTGATGGATTGTTCAGGTGAATGAACCTGCCAGTTTTCCGGCGTGAGCCATTTGAGTGTGACGGTTGCCGATTCTTTGCCGGGATTGGTGAGTGTGAGTTGGCTTTGCCCATCCCCCCCTGCCTGTAATGCGAGTGTTGGCGGGGTTTGTATGAGCGGTTTGACATTTAAATAATCCTCACCGATGCCAGTCACAAATTGCATACTTGAGCTCACTGGCAAAGTGACGATCCCATTACTTGCAGAGAGGGATCGAACTTGTCCAAAAAGGTTGGTCACTTGTACCGACGAGTTTGCGACGGCCAAGTCGACATTACTTTGTCGTGTGTCGATTCGCCAGATGGCGAGCACAGCTTGACCTTGCTTTTCGAAGACAAATGCCTTGACTGCTGGCCCCAGGTAATCCAGTTGAGTGCGATAAGTTGCTCCGGTGAGTTGGCGTGTCATCGCCCCATAGGCGACACCTGCCGGGCGGGGTTGGTAGGTTTGAACCTTTTTAGGGTCACCGCGAAAATTACCGAAATTGCGTTCCGAAAGTGGTGTACCATCCGGCCAGGAATACATGTGCCACAGCAGCATTTTCAATTTCATCTTCTTGGCCCAGACGAAACACCTTGCCAGGTATTGGGCTTGATACAGTTCGTTTTCATAGCCCATGGTGATGCCCATCTCCGTGGAGTAAATCGGCTTGTCGCCAGTATATTCGCGCGTCAGCTTGCGAACCGCATTGATGTTGTTCTCCCATCCAATGTCCTCAGGCATGGCGGTTGCGGTATAGGTGTGCAACTCCAAACCATCAATGCTCTGGCCAAGTCCACTTTGCAACAACTCCGTGTACTGGGCCATCATGGAGGGTTCGTTGATGTTCAAACTCGGTCCAATGAGAGGGACGCCCGGTGCGTGCTCCTTGACGATTTCGTGCATCATTTTCCAGTAGCGTAGAATCAGGTCGTCGGTTCCTGCCCACATGCCCCGATAGGGTTCATTAATCAAACCCCACGCATCGACCTTGCTTCCTAGTGCTTTGACAATGTATGTCCAATACGCACGAACTTCCGCCCACGCTTCGGGTGTGTCCTCGAAAACTTTCTGGGTAATCGCATGGTGCGATGGATGATCCTTGGGATACATAAGCACCTTGATACCCTTGGCATGATTCTCATCAATCATCTTGATGGTCTTTTGCATATACCCCTTGGCATCTTTGTTGTAGTAATACCAATACAACGCGGGGCGCGTCCATCGAACACCAAGTTCTCTAAAGTCACTGCTGCCGTTACACCAGTAACCCCAAGGTTCATCCGTGTCGGTCGGCGGTGGTGGCATAAGCAAGCCAAGTGACCGACGCGTCTGAGCAATTTCCTTGCCATCACTTGTCACAGTAGCGATGATCTCGAAGTAGCCGCGATCACCGGGCAACTTCACATCCTGTGACAACGCCGAATCCATGGACATATCAACCTTTTCGAAAACCACATCACCAAAACCATTCTTGATTTTCAGACTCAGCGTTGCGTGAGTAACAGCTTGCGATTGAAGCTTGATCTGTGGCAAATTTCCCACGCGATAAAAAGTCTGATCAGGAGAGAGTTCCAGCTGGACCTTTGCATTTTCCACAGGCACCAATACCGTAGGGTCAGCGATGTCATAGGTGTATGTCGTGACAGACGATTTCTTGGCCTGCGATTGGTCAGACTTTTGCTCAGGTTGTTTTTCGAACACGCGAATGTTGTCCACCCCTACGACACCGCTGCCTACATCCTTATGATCAACCATGATCCAGACATTCTTGACATTCTCGTCAATGGCTTCTTTAGAAATCTCAACGGTGTAGGTTTTCCAATCCTCTGTGCCACTGAGCTTGATCAACTCATTGACACCACTTTTGGCCGGCACCTCAATCCACCCGCCGGGTCGCGACTTGCCATCCGCTTGATCTGTGACAAACATCAGCATACGAACCATCGCCCCATCCTTGGCAAGATCCCTGCACATCAAGTCGATCTTGACTGTGTAGTCCATACCAGGTTTGATCCCCGTAAAACTCCGACCAATCTGCCGGCGTTCGTGCAAACCTGGCACGGTGAGTTTGAAGCTTACTGCACCTTCGTTCATATCCTCACGGTCAACGAAGCCCGGAACTTTATACCCCTTCCATTCTTCCCAGTGCCAACCGGTGATGGCTTTTTCAAACCCGCCGTTTTCAATCAAATTTAAAGGCGTTTTGTCTTCTGCAAAGCAGACCGATGTGAGTGCGATGAACAACAGGTACAAATAAGTTTTGGTTACAAATTCAGGGCGCATTATCAGTGACTCCCGCGGGTAGTAGGGTTAAATCTTTAAATTGAATTAAAAAGCAAGTTTTCTCTTGGGATTACTCAGCCAAGAGCCATGTCGTGTCGGATGTACCACCACTGCTCATGGCATAACCTTCAGGCCGGACAGCTTTGGCGTGGCCATCGAGAAACAGGGTGTTTGATGCATCGGCATGCAGAAAACGCCCGAACCAGTACAGCTGCGTGGTGTTGGTTGATGGATAGGGTAAACCTGCGTTGTTACTAAAAAAGATGCCATCGAGCATCATGATAATATTGTTGGGTTTAGCTTTTAAACCTGAGTCAGCCAGTGCGTTTTCAACCATGACACTGTTGCGAATTGGATGCGTTGTCGAATCAATCCCTCCGCCGATATTCGCAGTGTTGTAAGCATAATTGCATGAACCACCGGATGCCGAACGACCACGGGGCATCTTCCCCCATGAGTCCTGCCAACTCCCGGGGTTTTCACCTTTGACATTCGAAACTTTTGTGCTGGCTCTTGAGACATTCATCACAGGGCAATTGAAAATGGTGTAGGTATCGGTGTACTTTTCGAGAATATTAAACCAACGCCCCTTGGTTACATTCGTCCCCCAATCATTTTGATAGCTAAACGAATCGCCTAGCGGGACAAAGTATTCATGATGATCCGCTTGATACGCTGCCATCACCAAAGCCAATTGATGCAAATTCGCAGAACACTGAATCGCACGACTGGCATCACGGGCTTTACCCAATGCCGGCAGAAGAATCGCAATTAACAATGCAATGATTGAGATAACCACCAACAGTTCAATCAACGTAAAGCCACAACGTTGACAGAGCCTCTCATGCATGATGATCTTGTTAATCGCCATAACCTTCTCCTAATGTCTTGGTCGCATCAAAGCCACATGCCAGACGCAATGGTCTTGTCATTTTCAAACAGATAACTTCAAATCAGATTCAGATCATGCACTGCGATGAGCCACGCTGGCACCTTGCCACAATGTCGCTTCAATCTGCACACTGACTGATGCAGCTTGCGGGTCAGCAAGTTTGCGTTCGACTAATTCAGGAATCAATTTGCCCAAGGTCTGCATGGGCATTTGCACACTGGTTAATGCAGGTGTCATTCGTCGAGCTTCATCGGCCCCGCCATAGGTCACCAGACTCATATCGCCGGGCACGGACATGCCACGCTGTTTTAAAATTTCAGCCAACATGATCGCAACTGGATCACAGGAGCAAACCACTGCTGTTGGAATCTTGGGTAATGCCAACATGCGATCGAGTCCTTCGTTGACAACGTCTTCGAGCGACTTTTCCTGCCAGTCCCGTTGCACCAGAATCAAGGGATAACTCGGCCCATCCCACTGACAATAGGCCAGATTCGCCCATGCCCCATGACGAGCACCATGCACAGTCACCGATTGGATATCTGCAACAGTCGGCTTTTCGGGCATCTGACCAATGGCATGAAACGAGGCATTGCGATCAAGCACGCCAAACCATGCAATATTCTTGTGGCCGTGATCCAAAAGATGTTCAAGTACCATGACCGCCGAGCGATGCTCATTGGAATACACACAATCCACGCCACGGTGATGATCGAATTCAACAGCATAGACCACATTGGTCAACTTTTTAAGCTCTTCAATCCAAGCTTCGGGCTGAGGTTGAAGCAGGACGATGCCATGGAATCGACCTTTTTTGATTTCGCGTTTAAGGGATTTGAGATCCGGGAAGTGCTGCTCAATGAGTACACCGTTGGATAGTTCAAGTCGATCGCGCATCACTGCGGTGAGTTGATCGAGATACCAACTCCCGCCATCGACCCCCAACCGATGTACGACGGTGGGCATCAATAATTTGAGACTATGTCCAGTGGTACCACGAGCAGTTAATGGAACCAGAACGCCTCGTGACGTCTGGTACCCCATCCGCATCGCTGTGTCGCGGACCCGTTGGTGCATCTGAGGACTCACACGACTGACCCCTCGTAGTGCTCGGGACACCGTCATGGCACTGATGTTCAGTTCTGCTGCAATATCTTGAAGTGTAACGGGCATAACATTTCCTACATTTATATTATGTTATTATAACAATAAAATAGTGTAGTCAATCACATCACATTAAAAATCTTGAATTTGGCAGTAACCACCTATGAGTTTGGACACAGACACATATTTTGTGAGAGTTTGCGATTTGATACACCTTGAGCAACCTGCAATCTAAATACCATTGTTAACTCCTAGTCAATTAACAAGTTCTCATCTATATGACCTATCAGATAAAAAGCTATCTTTTGGCTTGACAATCATTCAGAACATGCAAAAGAGACAATCTCAGCTTGACATCTGTCTGACAATGCCTATTCTTGTCGGCTCACGTTCACAAATTGCCCGCCGGACCGTCGTCTGGTTATGGTCTGTGAACATTTTTTGAGCATCTACTCAATATTTAGGAGGATCGTCATGGCGATCAAAGTTGCAATCAACGGTTTTGGACGTATCGGCCGCCTGGTCACTCGTGCCCTCAACGAAGTTGACGGTATCGAACTGGTAGCAATCAATGACCTGGTTCCCGCAGACAACCTTGCTTACCTGCTCAAGTACGATACAATGCACGGCCAGTTCAAGGGTGAAGTCAAAGTCGACGGTGACACCATCACCGCTGGTAAGAACACCTTCAAGTGCTTCGCTGAACGCGATCCCTCCAAGTTGCCCTGGGGCGAACTGGGTGTCGATTTCGTCGTCGAATCCACCGGCTTCTTCACCGACTATGATGGTGCATACAACCACATCAAAGCGGGTGCCAAGCGTGTAATCATCTCAGCTCCCACCAAGACTCCTGACCAGGTTCCCACCATCGTCATGGGCGTCAACGAAGGTAGCCTCAAGGCTGATGCCAAGGTTGTTTCCAACGCATCCTGCACCACCAACTGCCTGGCTCCCATCGCCAAGGTGCTTCACGAAAAATTCGGCATTGCCGAAGGTCTGATGACCACCGTGCACGCAGCCACTGCGACTCAGCCCACACAAGACGGTCCTTCCAAGAAGGATTGGCGTGGCGGTCGCAACGCATACATGAACATCATCCCCGCTTCCACCGGTGCCGCCAAAGCCGTTGCTCTGGCCATGCCCGAACTTAAAGGCAAGCTCACCGGTATGGCGTTCCGCGTCCCCACCGCTGACGTGTCCGCTGTTGACCTGACCGTCAAGACCGAAAAGGCCACCAGCTACGCTGAAATCTGCGACGCCATGAAGGCCGCTTCCGAAGAAGGTCCCCTCAAGGGCTTCCTGGGCTTCACCGACGAAGAAGTCGCATCTGCTGACTTTGTTGGCGATGTGCGTTCAAGTATCTTCGACGCCGGTGCAGGCATCGAGCTTAACAGCAACTTCTTCAAGGTCGTCTCCTGGTACGACAACGAAACCGGTTATTCCAACCGTGTCGTCGACCTGATGAAACTCATGGCTTCCCAAGCCTGAACATCCCGTTAGGGAACAATACTGACGTCAGTTTAAGTCAGTTTGTCGGACTGTGTTTGCGTCCGATATATAACCAAAAACGCACGGCGCCTGTTCGCGGCCGTGCGTTTTTTTATTTTAATCCCTCCAAACCGAAGTACACAGCCCGGTTATCCTCACTTCTTCTTGTGTTACAAACTCATTTGACCGATCCAATGTGATACTTACTGCTGTTCGTATGACATTTATCTGTTAATTAGGGTCTCGCTTTTGTTCACTTTGCTTTGCATCCTGTTTGTCTCAATGATTGCTGCAGCCGTCATATTTGGTACGCATATGTACCAGAACTCCGACGAGCAGCGACCGCATCGACTTCTGCGCCGAGCCGAAGCAAAGGGTTATGGTTTTGAGGAAAACGGCAACGCCCAATTGCAAAACCTAAACAATCGCTCCCCACTGTTTCTTGCTGGTGACAACCGCTCGATTCACAATGTGATATACGGCCCGCATCGTGACATCGAATTCAAACTCTTTGATTATCGCTTTGTAAATGGCGAGCATACATTCAACACTTCGGTACTCACCTTTGAACTCAAGAATAAGGGGCTGCCCCGTTTTAGCCTTTGGCCACGCATGATGATGCCATTGCAGTCCATTCTTGAACCGGAACATGATTGTATTGCGTTGAATCTCGACGGCACCGGGCATGCATCACAAATACAAAATCTCTACAGCCTTCATACTGCATGTGAAGGTATCGCACGCCAACTCTTCTGCCCCAAGGCCGTGGAATATCTCGCTGCCCACCCCAACTTCTTCATCGAAGGATATGGCAACCGTATCTTCATCTATCAACTCAACAAACGACGAAAACCCGGCAACATTGAGAACATGCTCCACTGTGGCTATCAAATTCTTCGAGCCTTACGACTCAACGATTCACGCGTGAACTTCGAGCCGGAAATGGATGGGGATGATATTGAAACGATGGAAGAATCCGCAGCGACACCCGCAAGACCTACTTAAACATTTCATCCTGCAATTTGATCCAGTGCGTCGAGGAGTTGGTCTAACTCTTCGTTGGTGTTAAATGCGCCGGGACTGATGCGGACACTGCCTGCGGGGAAGGTGCCGACTTGTTTGTGGGCATAGGGTGCGCAATGTAATCCAGGGCGCACAGCAATATCAAAACTGTCATCGAGAATGGTGCCCACGTCCGCCGGTTCGTAACCTTTGATGTTCAGACACAACGTACCGACACGCCGGGTTGCATCAAGTGATCCGTAGATCGTGAAGCGTTCGTCTTTGGCAAAACGGTCAATGATCTTCTGCACCATCTGTTGTTCATGCTCACGGATACTGTCCATGCCTTTTTCCAACACGTAGTCGATACCCGCGGATAAGCCAGCAATGCCGACGGTGTTGGGGGTGCCACCTTCGAGATAGTATGGCCAGATGGGAGGTTGTGTTGGCGTCGCCGAATCACCGCCGGTCCCGCCCTCTCGCCATGGGTTGAATTGATCGAGTTGCGGGAGTGGGCAACGCGAGCCGACATAGAGCGCGCCGGTACCGGTGGGCCCCAGTAATGATTTGTGACCGGGGAATGCGAGTAAATCGATATTCATTGCTTGAATGTCGATAGGCACGACACCTGCCGTCTGAGCTGCATCAACGAAGAAGAGCAGGTCACGGTTGCGGACGAGTTTGCCGATGGCAGTGATATCCTGAATCGTCCCCAGTACATTGGAACAATGCGTCATCACCACCAACGTGGTGTTGGGTCGGATCGCTGCTTCAACTGCATCAACGGTGACGAAACCTTCATCATCACATTCAACACGCGTCAGCTCGATCACCCCAGCGTCCGCCATCGACTGTAATGGCCGACTCACGGAGTTGTGTTCGAGTACGGTCGTGATGACATGCGGCACGGGATCGCTTGAACGCTTCCCACCAAGCAATCCTTTAATCCCCATGTTCAACGCATCGGTGCCGTTGAGCGTAAAAATCATGCGCTCGTGTGCTTGAGCATTAAACAATCGCGAGAGTTTCAATCGCACGTTGTCGACCATCTCCTCAGCACGGACTGCCATGCGATGTCCGGCGCGACCGGGGTTGGCTGCATCCTCGGCGATGAACTTTGTCATCGCCGCCGTGACCGTGGGAGCCTTGGGGAAACTGGTTGCTGCATTGTCGAAATAGATCATTGAAAGTCTTTCATTACATCACATGCCCAAGGCCGAGTAATTTTCGGAGTGTCGAGAACTGGCCGGCATGCATGGCCAAGTGCGACGTGAGCAGGAACACCAGAAAATCGCCCTGCTTGGGGAATCGTGATACCAGACGCTCGATCTGTGTATCACCGAGTAAAACCGACTCATCGGCATTGGCAAAGGCTTGTGTCAATGCTGCATACACTTGCTGGTATTTTGCAACAATCTGATCTGGACTCTGGTAACGTGAAGCATCATCCACGGACTCAGTGCCACGCAGATACAACACATCCCATGATTCATCGCATAGCGAAGGTTGGCCGATCGCCTTAAGCCCGTTGTTGGCTGATACCGTCACATGACCGATCTGCCAGGCGACATGATTGGCCACACCTGCGGGACGTTTGAACCACAAATCCTGTGGCGTCTTGTCGATGAGCAACTGGAAATAGCCCTGTGTAAATTGCGAGCATTGAATGGTGTTCTGACGCATGGGAAGCTCCTTATAATATTGGAATAGTCATTCCAATATATCACTTTACCCTAGGATTATTCCAATCCAACTCACAAAAAATAACAATTAACCCTTTACCAACACTTTTCGAATCAAAGCAATCTGCCCCACATGCAGGCCGGCATGTGCGGTTAGCAGGTAGGTCGCAAAGTCGCCATTGGTCGGGAATCGTTCACGTAAACGTTCCAACACGTTTTCACCTGCCAGCACAGATTCATCAACTTGCAGGTAGGCTTCGAGTAATTTCGATTGGGCAAGATTCATTTTCTCCAACAGTTCGGCGGTGCCCGGTTGAGTAGCAGGTTCATAATTGGGTTCACTGCCTCGGCCGAACATCGCATTCCAATCCTTATTCACCACCAACTCCTGCCCCAATACCTTCAAGCCGAAGTTCGTGGTCACAGCCAGGTGTCCGACATGCCAGGCGATTGGATTGGCAAACGGCTTGGGTTGTGTGAACCAAAGCTCGCGCGGGATTTGCGAAAGCAATTCGTTACCTTCAGCGATGATAAGTTTGGACGCTACTGCAATGTTGGTTCGCATAATCTTTTCTCCTATTCAAATCCGAAACGACACGACTTTACCTTATACACAACTCAGATGTAGGGTGGGTAGAGCGAGTCTTCGAGCGAAACCCACCCTCTGCAAGGCTGACCCACGGATGAAGCAATGGTGGGTTTCGCAAAGCCTCTACCCACCCTACTTCGCTTTAACCTGCACCGGATTAATACAGCTTTTTCTTATACACCATTCCGATAGCAATCTGTTGTCGTTCGGTTTGATTTTTAACACGAAAGCACGAAGATCACGAAGGCACGAAGACAAGGCATGAACCCTTTTTCAGGAATGAAATCCGATATCCCGAGTATCGGTAAATTTTGATTCACTTCATCTTTCCCAAATCCTAATCACGAATCCCAGCAATTAAAACTGCCTTTCCTGTCTTCCTTCGTGGCCTTCGTGTTAAATGAGTAACTGACCGACAATCCGATGGATTCATACTGTGTATAAGCCAAAGCCAACACGATCCGGCTCGCAAGACATTTTCTCGATCACCCACCCACATACTTGGCGTAGATACTCTTGGCCACAGTAGGTTGCTTGGTGCCTTTGACAATGGCGCGGCCGTCGGTGAACAAGGTCAACTCATAGGGTTCACCGTTGTCGGTGATGTGTGCCTGGATCATGAACTTGTTGGCTTTGACAGTGCCATGCGCTTCGAGGCGTTTGGCGATCACATCAAAGTTTAGTTTTTCGCCATCTCCTAATTTTTGAGTCATCTGTACTGCGTTGCGTCCGCAGAGGGTTGTGGTGCTGGATGCGAATTTGCCATCAATGAATTCGAAGTTACGTTTCTTGCAACACTCGCATTCGCCAATGTCATAAGCACGGGCGACTTTGAGCTGACGCACATCGTTTTCCCAAATGTCGATGGACAGCAGCTTGTCACGGATGGCAGCAAAGTTGCCAGTGAGAATCTTGATGGTTTCGGTCACCTGGAAATTGGAGATGATCGAAACAGCAGGACCCAGCACACCAGCGGTATCACATGTTGGATTCATCCCAGGTGGTGGTGCCTGTTCGAAGATGCAGCGTAGACAAGGTGTGGCAACACCTGCTTGTTCCCATGCACTGTCACCTTTGGGCGTGTGTGGCAAGATGGCATAGGTCATACCCACCGTGCCGACCGCCCCGCCGTAGACATAGGGGATGCCGAGTTTGACTGCTGCATCGTTAGCCACAAAGCGCGTCTCGAAATTATCGACGCCATCGACAATCACATCGCAACCAGCAGCAAGCTGTTCGATGTTGGTGTGATTCACATCATCGACAATCGCATCGACAGTCACCTGTGAATTGATTTTGGCAATTTTCATCTTGGCCGCTTCAGCTTTGGGGATCGCATTCTCCACGTCCGACTCATCGAAGAGAACCTGGCGTTGGAGATTGGTGATTTCAATGAAGTCGCGGTCGACTATGACCAGATGACCGACACCTGCACGGGCGAGCATGTTGGCAATGACAGTGCCAAGCGCACCGCAACCGAGGACCAGGACTTTGGAAGCCAAGAGCTTTTTTTGTCCTTCTTCGCCGATACCGGGAAGGAGCATTTGACGGTGATAACGTTCGAGATTTTGTGTCATGATTTTTTAACCACAGAGGCACAGAGACACAGAGCCAGAACAAGACAGTGAGAATTTGCTTTTGTTTTTCTCTGTGTCTCTGTGACTCTGTGGTTCAATACCTGATTTCTATTTATCCGTCAGATTCGCCACCCGAAGCGGCTCATCTGGCGGCTTGTGTTCCCAATTAACGGGGGAAACTTCCGGGGGTCCGGGGGTTAGCCTTCGACGAGGCTTCCGCCTTCGACGGGGTCGACTTTGACACCGTTGGATTGGAGGAACTTGATGGCCTTGTCGAGGTGTTTTTCTTTACCGACCAATTCGAGTGCCATGATCCCGATGGCTTTACCAATGGAAGCTTGGCGGATATCGAAGATCACTTCTGGATACTCTTGTGAAAGCTTCCAGATAACCGGTTCATCCTGACAGCCGCCTTCAAAGGTGAGCCAGACTTTACGTGTTGCTTTGGGCATGAGGTTGGTTCCTGTGTTTGTGTTGATCCAATGTTTTACCACAGAGTCACAGAGACACAGAGTTCAAGACAGAGAATATTGTTTAAATGCTCTGTGCCTCTGTGGTGAAGCCATGGAGACAGACCCGTCAGAATCGCGTTGCTCATCTGGCGGCTTGTGTTTTGGATTTACCCACCGGCAATGGCGGGGACGATGGCCAGTTCGTCGCCGGACTTGAGGGGTGTGTCGAGGTTTTCCAGAAAGCGGATGTCTTCATCATTGACATAGATGTTGATGAAGCGATTAAGTTCGCCTTCGGTTTTGAACAGACGTTTGCCCAATTCGGGGTATTGGGTGTTGATGGATTCCAACACGGCTTTGACCGAATCGCCGGTGATATCAAGTTGGGATTGGCCATCGACCTGACTTCGCAGTGCAGTGGGGATGGCGACGGGGATGGTGGTTGTGGTGGTGGTCATGGTGACTCCTATGAGGTTGAGGCAGGGATTTTGTTTATGACGTTATGCGGTGGCAGCTTCGTTGTTGCCATGCACGATCACTTCGTCGAACTCTTTGATTTTTGCTTTGATGACGGGAGCAGTTTCAAACTGACCGTTCATGACTTCCAATGTTTTAAGGCCGTTACCGGTGATGCAGACGCAGATGGATTCGTCTTTGGGGATCTTGCCGGACTGGATAAGTTTGATGGCACATGCAAGTGTGGTGCCCCCTGCCGGCTCGGTGAAAATACCTTCGGTCTTGGCAAGTAATTTGATGGCATCAATAATCTCGGGGTCGGTAGCCGAGGCTGCCCAACCGCCAGAGTTGAGGATGTCTTTGATGACGTAGTAGCCGTCCGCCGGATTACCGATGGCGATTGATTTGGCAATCGTCTTGGGTTTTTGGGGTCGGAAGATTTCTTCACCCTCTTCGATTGCGGTGGTGATGGGGTTGCAACCTTGTGCCTGAGCGCCATGGATGACGGGGTTGGTATCATCGACAAGACCGAGTCGGATGAACTCGTGGTAGGCCTTGTTGACCTTGGGGAGAATCGTGCCACCGGCAACGGGGATGACCGTGTGCTGAGGCAGCTTCCAGCCGAGTTGTTCAGCGATTTCAAAGCCGTGGGTCTTGGCACCTTCGGTGTAGAACGGGCGGAGGTTGACATTGACGATGGCCCAGTTGTACTTGTCAGCGATCTGCGAGCAAAGGCGGTTCACATCATCGTAATTGCCAGCGATACGGACCACCTTGGGGCCGAAGACGGACATACCGACCATCTTGCCGGCTTCCAGGTCATGGGGCACCATCACGAACGTATGGAGTCCGGCGGCAGCGGCGTGGGCGGCAACACTATGTGCAAGGTTACCTGTCGAAGCACAGCCGACGGTGTCAAAGCCGAACTCAATGGCCTTGGTGATGGCAACGCTGACCACGCGGTCCTTGTAGCTGAATGACGGGTAGTTAGCCGAATCATCCTTGATGTACAGTTCCTTGACACCCAGTTCGGCAGCCAAACGATCGGCTTTGACCAACGGCGTCCAACCCGAGTGCAGGCCGGCCTTGGGTTCACCTTGGATCGGCAGCAAGTCCTTGTATCGCCATAGCGACAACGGCCCGGCTTGGATGGATGCACGGGTGACTTTCCCTTGCATCGCCTGATAGTCATAGGCGACTTCCACGGGTGAAAAGTCGATGTCACAAACCGTACGCGGCTCGATGGGATATTCTTCCCCGGACTCTTTACTTCTCAAACATTTGACGTAACTCATGATGCGTTTCCTGAGTTTGTTAAGGCCACCTGCTAATTAAGCAGGGATGAGGTGTGGCCGGTTATTTAAGGCATCAGCGATGCATCGCAGCGCCGTTATTTTCTTACTATACAACACAATTAAATGGAGCAATTAAAAAAGCCCCACCTTTGAGATAAGATGGGGCTTTCATTCGTTTATAACTTGAATGTCGGCGACACCTTATCTTCCCCAGAATCCAGTTCAACATTGAACCTCACTGGGAGGGATTTCGCACCATTTCCATTCACTTTCGCGAAGGCGGTTGCGGTAGCGTCATCGGGCCCTGACCCTCAGCTACTCTCGATAAGAGACGACTAATCTATTATTCAGTTTTCAGCCTCCGGAAATTTTCCAAAGGTCACAAGTGCAGTGCGGGTGACTCGGCCCGTCAGATTTGCGATGCTCATCTGGCGGCTTGTGTCCCGAATATACAGGAACACTTCCGTGCGGCCGGGATTACCAGGCAAAGTGTGAGAAGGCACGGTTGGCTTCTGCCATACGGTGCGTCTGCTCACGGGTGTTAACTGCTTTACCTTCGTTCTTGGAAGCGTCCAGCAGTTCACGAGCCAAACGCATGTGCATGGGCTTACCCTTGTCACCACGTGAGGCATTAATGATCCAGCGGAAGGCAAGCGACTGACGACGCTTGGGCTTCACAGGCATTGGAACCTGATAGTTGGCACCACCGACACGACGGGAGCGAACTTCCACGGTGGGGCGAACGTTTTCAATTGCCATTTCGAAGATTTCGATCGCCGAGGGGTTACCCTTGGTGCGCTTTTCGATTTCGTCAAAGGCTGCATAGACGACGCGTTGAGCCACGGCCTTTTTGCCATCCTGCATGATGCAGTTGATAAAACGGGCCAAGACCTTGTCGCCGTAGCGTGGGTCGGGACGAAGCTGAGCTTCAGCATGTGTGTATTTGTTGGGCATCTTATTCCTCTGTCAGGTTTGAACCTGTTAATGCTTACTTGCCGGGTTTTGCACCATACTTGGAGCGACCCTGACGACGACCATCCACACCCAGGCAGTCAAGCGTGCCACGGACGACATGGTAACGCACACCAGGAAGGTCACGCACACGACCACCGCGAACCAGCACGATGCTGTGTTCCTGGAGGTTGTGGCCTTCACCACCGATATATGCGGAAATTTCTTTCCCATTGGACAGGCGAACACGGGCAACCTTACGCAAAGCCGAGTTGGGCTTCTTGGGGGTCACGGTTTTCACCTGAAGACAGACACCGCGACGCTGGGGACATGCCACAAGGTCTTTGACCTTGGACTTTGCCTTAGGTGCACGGCGAGGGTTACGTACCAATTGATTGATTGTCGGCATAATTTTTTATCTCGTTAGCTTACGTAGAGCCGGGCATTATAAGCACAACCCTACTGCCTTTGCAACCCCACCTATATAAAGTTTTGACGCAAACCTCATATTTTCTCCATAAACCTTCAATACAATACCTTTATATGGATGCTAACAAACCCTACCAGTGTCGTTCAAAGTGGTTATGATACCATTTATGAAGCCGAAAATCAGCGTCATGATCACTTGTTCCAATGCACAGAAAACCCTCTCCGCCGCATGCGAATCGGTCATATGGGCCGACGAAATTATCATTGTCGACTCCGGGTCAACCGACCAAACTCCACAAATTGCAGAGACTTATGCAACAAAGTATGTCGTCGAACCCTGGCGTGGGTATACCGGTCAAAAGCAATTTGGCTGCTCACTGGCATCCAATGAATGGGTCTTTGTTCTCGACAGTGATGAAGTGGTCAGCAAACCGCTGGCCAACGCGATCCAGACGTTGACGCAGGAAACCTTGGATGAGCATGACGTTTTCTTCGTCAAAAGAAAAAATTATGTCTATGGCAAACATGTCCGGGCATGGGATCCGGATTGGCAGTCACGCTTGATCCACAAGGATCGTGTCATCTGGAAAGAGCACGCCCTGCACGAAGGCCGTAAAGGCCAGACACCTGAGCGTGAAGGCAAACTCAAAGGACAGCTGCTACACAAACCCACGGGGCCCGCGGAGTTCACGGATTATTTTTCGGGAGACCGTCTGGACAAACGCTTACTGCCGGTCGCTCGCGAGATGTTTGCCAAAGGTAAACGCTGCCACAGTTGGGACCTGCTCTTCCGCCCTGTCTTGGCATTTCTGAAGTTCTACTTCATCAAACTCGGATTCCTCTCTGGCAACTTCGGATTGATGATGGCACAAAAAGCATCCACCAGCACGCAACTCAAATACGCTGCACTTTGGTATGTGCAGAAGTTTGAGAGCAAGTAAGAATCAGATTCTTGATGTCTAAACCAACTCTGCCAAGGTGCAGACACTCGATCAAACCACTGAGTCACAAAGGCACAGAAATGAGAACCAATGCGTTTACGGCCTTTTCTCTGCTTCTAACTCTGTGTCTCTGAGCCTCTGTGGTGAAAGCCATGTACTCTTGATCAATCCCTTTCCAAACGCTCATCAATGTGCATGTCTCACTTTTTCGCACTAAACTATCCTGATTCAAATTGTTAGAACCTTATTACTTCAGATTCAGGAGTCATTCATGGCCACCGTTAAATATGGCGTCATCGGCGCCGGTTCCATCGCTCAGTTCCGTCACATTCCCGAAATTGCCAACAACCCCAACTCCGAGGTTGTTGCGATAGTCGATATCAATAAAGACCGCTGCAAGATGGTTGCTGCCAAGTACGATGCCAAGCCTTACTTTGATTACAAGAAGATGCTGGCCGAGGAAAAACTCGATGCCGTCGTCGTGGCGACCCCCAACTACCTGCACGCTCAGCAGACCATCGACAGCCTCAAAGCCGGATGTCATGTGCTGGTCGAAAAGCCGATGGCTACCACACGCGCCGACGCCAAGAAAATGATCGCCACCGCCAAGGCCAAACGTAAACACCTGATGATCGGCATGAACCAACGCCTCATGCCCCCCCACGTCAAAGCCAAGGAAATCCTCGACACCGGCAAACTCGGCAAGGTTCTCTCCTTCGAAACCACCTTCAAACACGGTGGACCCGACGGCTGGTCACAGGACGGTGCAGCAAGCTGGTTCTTCGTCAAGAACAAAGCTGTCATGGGTGTCACCGGCGACCTAGGTGTCCATAAAGCCGACCTGATGCGTTACCTGCTCGGTGAAGAGTTCGTCGAAGTCACCGGCTTCATCGGCACCCTCGACAAGACCAACGACAAGGGCAAGATCATCAACATTGATGACAATGCCTATATCTCAATGAAGTCCCAATCCGGCACCCTGGGCACCATGACCATCAGTTGGACTAATTACGGTCGCATGGAAGACAACGGCACAACGCTGTACTGCGAAAACGGTGTCATGCTCATCAGCCGATGCAAGGAATACGGCGTCAAGGTGCTCTTGAAAAACGGTCAACAGGAACACTACAAGGTCGGCAAAGTTGCGACCAACGACGAACAGGTCGGCTCCGGTGTCTCGGACCTGTTCACCGAATGCATCCAGACCCGTAAAAAGCCCTCCATTGACGGTATGGAAGGCTACCGCGCGATCGACATCATCATCAGTGCCATGGAGTCGGCCAAGACAGGCAAAACCAAGAAGATCAGCTTGTGATGAACGCGAATCGATTCAATAAATAATAGCTGCGACACTGCGTGTCGCTGACATACAGTCGAGCAAACAGGATCGTACCTTAGTGATACGATCCTGTTATATTTTCCACGCTAAATCGTGATCAAACAATGTGTCACTGATTGGCTATGTAAAAAATTATTGATTTTTTTGCTACTCGATGGAATGATTTCGAACCATCAGGCGTTTTGATCTGTACAGACTTGCAGAATTACAAGGAAAGTATGCGCATGTCCTATCGTTTTGCTATTTGGGGTTCCTGTTTGTTAGCGACTTTGTTCCTGCTGACACAGCCGGTTAACGCTCAAGGCATCTTCGGCCAATCGCCCGCCAAGGCTACACTGATGGCTCAACAGTCATCCATCCAACCCGGGAGCACGATGACCGTTGGTGTCTTGCTGACGCCTGATGAAGGTTGGCACACCTACTGGATTAATCCCGGTGAGTCCGGCTTACCGACCAAAATCACATGGGAACTTCCCGACGGATTCACGGCAGGTGACATCCAGTGGCCCACACCACACACCTTTGAAACCGGTGGCATCATCGGGCTTGGATATGGTGGCCCGGTATTGTTGACCGTTCCGATCACTGCCCCAAAATCAATCTCACAGAACTCCGTCACCCTCAAAGCCAAAGCTTCCTGGCTCGTCTGCAAGGAAGCATGCATTCCAGGGCGTGCATCGTTGTCGATTGTCTTACCAGTCAAGAATGTCACACCTGCTATTGACCCTGCCAATAAAAAACTCTTTGCAGACACGATCAACCACTTACCCAAACCCATTGAACTCAAAAGCGACCAGGCGTCCGTTCGTGACGGTCAACTCAAACTGACACTACCGAATCTGACTGTATCAGATGCTGTTTTTTATTCAGCCAACGAGTCGCTGATTGATACCGATAGCAAACAAACAGTCACAGTTAATACATCGAATCAAACAACAACGATCACCGTCCCGCTGTCCAAATACGCTCCGAAGACAATTACCCGCATCACCGGCGTGGTAGTGGCAGACCCACATGCCAAGGTGTCCAAAGCGTATGCGATTGATATGGTGATCAAATAACCAAACCTCATGGCGTGGCAAGTGTGCCAACGCAATTTTCAAAGCCAAGACACGTTACTTTCAAGGAGAAACACATGTCTTCAAAATGGATCAAGAATCTCTCGTCAATGATGGTCGTCGCCCTCTTTGCTGCAATGACCTGCGTCACTTTTGCTGGTGTCGAAAACGACAAGCCCGCCCCGGACTTTGAACTGAAAAACTCGATGGGTAAAACCGTCAAGCTCTCAGATTTCAAAAACAAGTACGTGGTACTCGAATGGATCAATCATCAATGCCCATTCGTCAAGAAGCACTACGGCCCGTCGAACATGCAAGAACTCCAAAAGAAGTACACAGACAAAGGTGCCATCTGGTTGAGCATCTGTTCCTCTGCCAATGGCAAGCAAGGTCATCTCGATGCCAACGGCTGGAATCAGGCGATCAAAGACAAGAAGATGGCCGCCACCGCCGTGCTGCTTGATGAAGACGGCTCGGTTGGTAAACTCTACGGTGCTAAGACCACGCCGCATATGTTCATCATCGCCCCCAACGGTAATATCATTTATCAAGGTGCGATCGACAGCATCAAGTCCGCACGTTCAAGTGATATCAGCGGTGCAACCAACTACGTTTCTGAAGCGCTCGACGCACACATGGCTGGTAAAACCGTCCCCAATCCGATCACCAAGCCCTACGGCTGTAGCGTGAAGTATTAATCCAACCATCCCGCGGTCCGTCATTCCCCCGTGACGGACACCCGTTTTGTGACAGGCACGTGACCTCCCCCGGCACGTGCCTGTTTTTTTACATCAAAACGTCATGCAATAAATGGAAGAAATGGACGAGAAAAATAGCTGCGACACTGCGTGTCGCTGATTGCATCACAAGAATCACCTATTGAGCAGCAATACACAGTTATGCAACCATCTGTTCAAGCTGATCATCGGCTGATCCGAAACAATTGGGGCACTCTGGGATGAAGCACTTTGTCGACGACCTTGCCACCGTATTGAAATCGGGCAGCAAACGAATCCTCCCCCAGATTCACAGCAAAGACAATCCAATCACCACCGTCTTTTGCGACACGCCACCAGATTTGGTGTTCGCTTTGAATGTTACTTTCCAAGCCACGATGAAGCGTGATTCGATTTAATTCGGTTGGAAAACCATCAAATGGAATCTCAAGCGGCCTGATGTATTGGTCAAATTTTGGCAGTTGCCCGACACAGATTAAATTCCCGGCTTGGCCATAGTCGTGCAGTTTTCCAGCCACTTGTTTTTGAAGATAGCTTGTGGATGGCAGAACCACATAGTCAAAGTCAGCCAACTTACCTGCTAAAATTTGCGACTCACTGACAAACTTAGGAGCAATACCTTGATAAACCAATTGCTCGTAAACCGACTGCGTGCTCTTGGCATATTCAAGATCATGAATCGCAGCGGTATCCGAATAAACGATTGCTACCTGCCTGGGGGTCTGCTGTAGCAGCTTCAATTCTTTGACATGTCGATTCAAATCCAATGCAGTTCGCCCCACAGTCGCTACGCAGTCCGGGCGATTGAGAATGCTGTCTGACAGATCGTGATACCGGTTATAGACACGCTCCCAAACCCAGAGGATGGACGCGCCACGCCCTGCCACCGCACCAATCCACAAGTCCGTTGCGATGTGCTTGGCATGCTGTGGGATATAGCGCGTATCCCGATCTGCAATGACATGATCTTCGGTATTGATGACGGGCTTGTTTGCCATGGACGTGAGGACTTCATACCAAAGGAATTTGGTCAATGGCGGATTCTTCCCGTCGGTTGGATAATACCATGTTGCATCACAGCCGTTGTAATCACTGATCGTTGCAAACTGCTGAGCGGACACACCGTCACTTGCCCAGAACGGATGTGCCATGATCTTGGCGTGACAAGGCAAGCCGGGTTTGATGGCATGAATGATGTCGGTCATCCATTGATGCCAACCTGAAAACCGCTGTTCGTTAAAGCGACACCAGTCATAGTAAACCGGCGTCTGATTGGGCGCATCAAATCTAGGGATGGGGACCTGAGAAAAGGCGGTGTAGTTTGCATCATAAATTTGATTCAATTTGGCAACGGTTTGATGTTGCTCTTGAAGGTAGTCCGCCCAGAGTTGCTGCGTAAAACGATCTTGCGATGAGTCGGTATACACAGGCTCATTGGTCAGACAAATGCTATGCAAAGCCGGACTGTCTTTGATGATCGTGACAACTGTCTGCAAGTAGGCTTTGATGATTTTCTCTGCCATCGGATGATTGATGGCAAACTTCAGGAATCCGCCTTTGTAGTGATTCAGATCTGGATACTTTTTCAACGCCCATGTTGGGAAGTAATGCGGCGAGAGCAACAGGCATACAGCAACGTTACTTTTCTCGGCGGTCTTAAGCAGTTGCACAATCTCATTGGCACCGGCAGGATCAACATAAAATTCTTCGCCTTCATGTCGGGGGGCTTTGATAAAACGATTGGGGCCGGTTTCAAATTGAATGATGTTGGCAGCAAAATCCGAAAAAATCGGCATGTCTTTTTTCGCGGTCCCGAAATGACCATAGCCGACAAAGAACAGCGGTCCCTCTCTGGGAGTTGGGTCTGCGTGTGTCACCGTTTGAGCAGAAAACGCCAACCCGTCAGCCGTCACTTTGGAAGTCACATATCTGGGCACGTCCTTTGGGTCGAGTTTACCAGCAAGAATATCCTTCAATTCACGATCAGCCCGATCATAAATCTGAATCAACTCATCAATGCCCCAACTGGCACGGGTGAAATGATCCTTGGTGATATCCTCACGCACGTAGGGGATGAACTTTTTAATGGTCGAGACATCAACAACCTGATCATCGCAAGCCAACGCCTTTGCCTGACACTGATTCACCAACTTTTCCAGATCAGGCAATCGTGCTGCAACCCCATCAAGGCGTTTAAATAAATCCGCTTTGCTATAGCCGGAGACTTCTAATCTGCATATATCTTTCAGACTACCAAGTTCAAGACTTTCAATATGTTCACCGGCATCTTTTAACTGGCGTTTATAGGAAATAATCGACATCCCGTTGGCTGGGACATTGATCGTTTTTTGCACAAACCCCAAATCCAATTCACCGGTCATTGGTTTATCCATTGGATTAAAAACCATAGCTTTGAATGGGACGAGACTGCCAAGGACAACCGCAGCCGAATCCGTTCGCATCAGCAGGGATGGTTTGTTTTCCGTCAGCAGGATATCGACGAAGTTATGCGGATCTTTGCCCACTGCAATTCCAGGGGTCCAATGAATCCAACCTTTGCGCCCCTGCCCGTCATTGTCATTTGCTAGCAGGCAGAATTTGAATCGATCTTTGGGTTTGCCGGTTGCGTAGATTGCTGCCCAGGGGATCGCCAACTCGTATCGGATCGTGTTGTTGGACTGAGTGAATTTGATGTTGACTGCATCATTTTTCAGGGACCGCGAACCCTCCTGCCAACACCAGAATTGTGCCTTGCCATCGACTACAGTCACGCCGTACTCAGGTCCATAGACATCGCCTTTGGCAAAGGCGAACTGTACGCTGTCACCGACCCACATGTCCGCACCGGGATAGGCCATGTGTTGATCATCATTGCAGGTGATCGCCAGATACAGGTGTTGCTCATCGTATCGCAGCGCGAGTTGGGTTGCCAGATCATCCTGTTTCGAACCGGGGAGTGTGACAAATGTGTTTTCATCCCAGTCGGACAAATCACCATCAATTTGGATCGTCTGAACTTTACCAGCAGGATAGAACTTTTCAGTTCCCAACGCAGAAGCCTTGAGATGTTGAATCTTCATTGAGTTTGCAGCATCGATCAAAGCCATATCTTCAAAGAACACATCATCAATCCAAACCTTTTCGGATAGCCCTTCAAAGATGATGTGGAACATGAATTGTTTTTCATCGGGTCCGGTGGTGTAGACAAAACTGATGTCCTGCCAATCGTAGGTTCCAGATGGGACATCGCGGCGGACCTTCCAACCTTTACCGCCACCAAAGATCATGCCCGATGCATTTTGCGCTTTGATGCGAAAACCCATTCGGTAGCGTGTATCGGGGTTGACATTCAAGACCTGTACGACGCGGCCAAAAACATGAGGCTGCCGCGGACTTTGATTGGTGACTAACAGCACCGATTGATCGGACTTGTTTGGATTTGGGACAACATCAAAGGTGACTTTGGCCTCACGTGAGATCACCGTCTGCCAAGCTTCGAGTTTGTTTTCAAAGCTCGGATTCTCGAGCAGATTGACCTGCCCCCAAGTCAGGCTGGAAGTGAGTAGTACGATAGCGGATGCAATTTTATACAGCATGGTCATCACAGTTCTTAGATTTTATGTCTGATTAAGGGCGAAAGGAATACAGCCAGATCAATTCACAACTGCGTACCAGTAAAGATACTCGCCGGGTTGCTGCACCACTGTCTTGACATGACCGTCGGTGAAGACAATATTGCTTGTCCCATCGGTGACACTGAAACTGTTGTAGGTTTCAGACGAGTGATTGCGAATCCAACTATAACTGGCATTCCAAAGTCGCCCGTCGGACATGATGGCACTGGTTTGCATATCCGTGCGTTTGACGGGGCCTTGATGCGAGGGGTGTCCCGTACTGGCGGTGCCGTATTCGCCCCAATAGCTATAGCTGATGCCATCCTGTTCGAGCATGTAGTGGACATCCCATCGTGATTTATTTCGAATGGGATCGAGCGGACAATAGAAAAAGTCCTTCTTGGACATGTAGTTTGGATGCATGATATTGGCGAATAAAAACGCTGCCTGAGTGAACGTGCCATAGGCCGCCTGGTTGTTCCAAACGCTGTAGGACGTGTTGTTGGCCTGCCCCTGACCGGTGTATGGGAAATACTCTTTATGGTCGACCGTATAAACACTCAGCGCTGTCCCCATTTGTTTGAGGTTGGTTGAGCAGGTGAGTAATTTGGTTTGTCTTCGAGCTTTTGCCAACGCTGGGAGCAAGATCGATATCAGTATCGAAATGATGGATATGACGACCAATAATTCAATTAATGTGAAAGCTGTCTTGTGTTTCATGACACAATCCTTTCCAATTTCACGGTTAAGTATCCAATATTAAATATCGCGCGGCTTGGTGACCGTCTTACCTTCGATAAATATTCCTTGATATCCAACCCGCTGAACCGGCGCAGTCGGACACTTAATGCGGCGGAGAACTAGATCCATCGCCGCCCTGCCCAACTCCGCGTAAGGCAAGTCCACCGATGTCATATCAGGTACGGACAGCGCATTGGGCTGACCATGAATCCCGCACAAACTCACATCCTCAGGCACACGCAGTCCAGCTTGCGTCAGACAGGTATGCCACTGCAAAGCCAAGTGCGCATTGGTAGTCACCCATGCGGTGACGCCTTGTTGTGTCAACTCAATAACACGTTTTTCCGTCACATGATCAGGTTGTTCATCAGCGCCGAATGTGTCTAGCAAATCCAATGAGATCGACGGATCAAACGGTAATCCCAATCGCACAAGTGACTGAACATAGGCTGCAAAACGTGCCTGTGCATGCGACTGATCCGACCAACCCCCCAGGTATCCGATGCGACGGTGCCCAAGTTGATGCAGATGAGACATCAGTTGCCCGATTGCCATCTCCGAATCCAGTTCCACACAATCCACATTTAAACCGGGCGTGCGATGCAATACATGAACACATGGCAAGCACGCTGATAAAGAACGGACAATGTGAGATGGATAGTAGTTGTACAAAATCAATCCCGAAAGCAAACCTTCGCGCATGGCAACAGGCTGACAGGCTGAATCATCAAGGCGATCACGGTCTGCAAGAGGCACGTAATAGACCGACAACGATGCGTCCGATGCCTGCGCCGCTTCGCTGATGCCTGCGAGCACCATCGACGAGGAATAGACATTAGGTGAATCTGCCGACTCATCAGACTGGACCAGGAAACCCACCTGCACACTGCGCGGATTGGCAGCATTTTTCTGTGCCATGTTCTGCTGACGATTGGGCGATGGGCGATACCCCAGCTTCGAAGCCGTATCGATCACCTGAGCGCGCGTGGTCGGCGGGATCTCAGGACTGTTCCGCAGCGACTTGCTGACGGTAGCAACCGAAAGATTCAATTCCAATGCGATGTCGCGTTGACTTACACTCATACATGAATCCTAACTCTATTTTTTCGCCAGTCAACTATTGTTTAGTTAATTTTTACGAAAACTCATTATTCTGTTTCGTAAATTGACTCTATCCACAGTGGATACCAACTCGTCAAATCATTGTTAAATCAGTATATATGTCCACGTATCATATGACGAAAACAATACGAAAAACAGAAGCATCACTTTGTAAGCGATGCTTCTGAGGGCTGTGCGTTTGAATGTCAGGTGAAACTACTTAAGAATCAGAGCCTCGGCTAGCAGGTTATCTTTGATCTGGACCTGTTCTGATAGGCCAAGATGAATCAATGGCAAAGCGGGGTCACGTTCAGACGTTGGCTTTCCAAAACGGTTACCTGTGATGCTCACGCCCTTGGTATTACTTACATCAATGGCAACACCATTGATCCCCAACCCCGGCCCGGCTTTGGCACCATAATTCATAAACACGTTATCCCGGATCACCACATTACGATTAGCCATGCCCTTGGACGGAGTCCGATCCATCGCAGTATTACAGATGAAAATATTGCTTAATCGGATATTCTCAAAAAGGTTGTTGGCAATGGTGAGATTCAACACGGCGGGTCCTTCGAGAAAACCAAATTCATGGCCTGCAAAAATCGCCGGGCCATTGAGATTCCGAAACGTGTTGTGCTCAATCCGAGCATCAGGCGCCCGCATCAACACGCCGCGGACACGATGGTTTTCAAACACATTGTGATGCACGTAAGCATTCTTGCCACAGCGATCCAAATTCAAAACAAGTGTCGGCACAATGCGTTCTTCCACAGGCAAACGAATGGGTGCGATGGCCTTAAATGGAGGCCCAATTTCCAACTGCGTCTTGAGCTTGCCCACAGGTTCGTTGAGCTTAAGTGTCACAGCGTTGGTCTGTTCATTAAACGCACTGATGTACGAGGACTTGACGGTCACTTGCTGCATGTATTCACCGGTATCACCATTGACCAAAACCAATCGATCACCGGGTTCAAAAATCTGTACATGAACCACCAGAGTCGTTGAATCTTTTTGATCCAGAACACGGGCAAATGAGCCACCGATGTTCACCGAATCATCATCCATACCGGTGAAGCGACAATACGCAATCTCCGGGCCGACTTTGTTGTACTTGCAATGCACACCATCGGCATTGGTGCTCATCAGTCGGTCACTACCCGCGGGTGTGGCAATGGTGCAATGCAATATCTTGATCGCATTTGAATCACGCAGGATAAAGCCACACGAAGGGGCGCTGTGAACCGTGACGTTTAATGCCGTACATGCGGTTGAATTCTTGAACATCACCGCCCCGCGTGCTCGACGGGCAATGATGGCAAAGAGATGATGACCAGCTTTGAGATCATCAATCGGATTGCTGGTGACTTTCATTTGCCAACGGCGGTCACCTAATGGCGTAAGATTATCCAGGCGATACTTGGCAACCACTTCATGATCTAACTGACGGGTTACAGGATCGAAAATCATCATCCGCCGGGCTTGAAGCTGTTTGTGAAAATCTTCGCGCGATAAGTCCGCGTAGCCTTGTTGAATCTGGACCGTGACTAATTTATTTTCAAGATCAACAGACTCGACAAGACCCTGGGTAAAAGGCAAGGGATCAAAATCAATGGAAACTTGTTCAAGGGTGACGTTGGTTGAATCGACCACCAGAACGCCTGTGGTATAAACATCGGTCATGATGAGTTTGGTGCCTGATTCTCCACGAATCGTGAGGTTTTGAGCACTGGCTACCAGCAGGTGTCCGGTTTGGGTCAAGTCCTTTGGCACTCCGTTTTCATCAACCATCACACGGTTGAACGTTGCCGAATGTGTCGTCGCCAAACGATACGTCCCAGTGGGCAATAGAACAACATGTTCCGAATCAGGTTGAGCTTTAGCTGCTTCAATCGCTTTGGCTATTGCAGAACTGTCATCGGTTACACCATCACCGATTGCACCATAATCTTGGACGTTAAATATTTTTGCTTCAAGGTTGGTTGTCGTGCAGAAGACGAGCATCACTGTGAGTAGTGACAGGTAAAACAGAGCGGTTTTTGAATGTCTCATGATTCGTTTCTTAGTTAAGTGTCAGATCAAGCGTGATGGGATTGTCATCCGGATTAAGCGTTTGAACGTGTCCATCATTGAAGACTGCATTGGATCGTTTGTTATGCCAGAACGCGCCGATGTTGGTTTGTGTGCCGTACCAGTTATTGCCGTTGCGGATACTCAGATTGACAAATCCGGTGGTGGTCAACGCTGAATTGTTTGGGCCAAGTTCACCAAAGAGCATGTGCTTGGAAGGGCCAGCAACTGAGCTGTAGCTCTCAGGTTTAACCCAGAATAGATCCGGGGAACTGGATGCGTCAGCAAGCAGGTAAGGTGTGATTTGTTTGGACCAATGCGTGCCGGACTGTGCGACACGGCCAAAGGCATTTTGCGCATAGGATCGCGCTTCACGACCATCACCATACTTCACTGTCGAAGGGCAACTGATGACGGTTGCAGTCGAAGCCAACACCATATTCTCATCAAATGTGGTTGGTTTGCGTTCATCTCCCAGGTACGGCCGGAGCGTATGCCACCAGACATTCTGATTGAAAATCGACGCATTGTCCGCCCCCATCCGCGCAGCCGTAAACCAATCGAAGTCCGCAGCGTATGCCATTTCGCCGTAGCCCATCTGACGGAGTGTCGATGCACACTGTGTCGAACGTGCCTGTTCACGCGCTGCTCGCAAAGCTGGCAACAAAACGGCAATGAGTAAGCTGATAATGGAAATCACAACCAATAATTCAATAAGTGTAAAGCCATCCCGTGAAATCGTGCTGGATAAGGTGCGATCGGACTTCATGATTTTCTCCCCTTTTTTACAGGGTTAAAATGATGTGACGACTCGCCAATGAACACCTCACAAATCTCTGGCTCGATATGCAGACTTGGCAATGTCGGTTTGCGATTGGCCAACAACCATTTAACCGCAAGTTCAATATCAGCCTCCGATGGACTGGCATGAATCGTAGTCAGTGAAGGGATCATCAATTTGCAACGTTCCGGTGCGCCAAAAGTACCTACAGCAATATCACGGCCAACCACAACACCTGCATCATGCAACGCTCGGTATACCCCCACCACCGGCTGAGCCGTCACACAAAAAAGTGCATCAGGCAAATCCCCTGCCTCAAGCATCTGAGTTGTCAGCTCGTAAGCACGAGACTCACTGATGCTGGTTTCCGGCTTATCGTATCGCCATAACTTACCAGTGAGTCCACGGTCTGAAATCGACTGCTGCCAAGTTGCAATACGCTGCTCAGCGGACCCCACTGACCGTTGACCTTGTGTACATAACGCATCAATACGTTTACACCCCCGTTCTTGAAAATGCTCAACAAGTCGATCAATATTTGTAAACGCCCCACCATCAAGTCTTGGATGCCCCATGTCAGTGAGGTCGTACCACATCACCACCACGCGCCCTACCATTCGCTCAAACTGCTGCCTGAGTAAGGGTGACAACTCCGGGGGTGGGATAATAAAAAAACCATCAAAGTCGGCAGCAAAAGTTTCTGTGATGAGTTTATCCTCACCATGCACATAACCCACGGGACGAACACTGCCGCCCATCTCCTCAACAACAGCAGTGATCCGATCGAGCCACTCTACAAATGCAAACGACTCCAAGGCAGGCATGATAAAAGCAAAACGCGGTTCGTGACGTTTACTCTTGCGCGGTCGAATGATCTGCATCCGCCCGTTATCCAACTGCTGTAACCGACCCGAATCAGCAAGAATCGCAATGGCTTTTCGAGCAGTCATATAACTGACGCCCACGTCACTGGCCAACTTGCGGGCACTGGGGAAGGTGTCGGTTGGATAGTCGCCCTGATCAATGCGTCGGGTGACCATTTCCACAATATCGGTGTACTTGGGTTGCATGAAAGTCAGCGATCCTTATCTATATCATTTTTAGTATATGCCTGATTTGGTATAGGTCAAACAATTGGCAAAGAAATAATTTCACCATCATTGACAGGATGGTTTTTGAGTAAAAGTTTCCAACAGGTTTTATTGGTTTAAAGCCATGTCGGATCAATTATTTCAGATGTGTATCGCGATCGCGATAAGGTTGATGCGTCTGATAAAGCTTGATGCGTTGGGTGATCTGCCATGCCAAGTCCTGAAAATCGGCATGGTTTGCCAGTCGCTTTGCTTCTGTGGCAATTGCAATCGCCTGATCGTATTGGCCGACTTCTGCAAAGGCAGCAGCTAAAGCGTCCAGATATCGCGGCGCCCGATTTTGAGTGTGCTGACAGATTTGCATTGCCAGCTTCACAGCCTTTGCCCCATCACGTAACTGAGTCTCTGGATGCGTAGCCAGTATCCACGACCAGTGATAAATGGACTCAACAGATGCACCTTGACCGAGTTTGGCGGATGCCTGAAAAAAGGCAATTGCTTTGAGACTATCCCCTTGCTTTTGTGCGATCAAACCAAGACGTTGATAAGCCTGCGCTGCCGTGCCGGGATAGTCTTTGACTCCCCGTTGGTAAGCATCAACCGCCTGTGCCAATTGACCCGCACCTTCAAGCGATCGAGCATAGTACATCCAACCTTGCTCGGTATGCAGGTGTTGGGGCAACAGTTCGTAGACACGCGCAGCCTTTGTGAAATACACCTTCGCATCGGCGAATTGTTCAAGGTGTTCCAAGGCGATGGCTTTATCCAAAAGCGCCCGTCGATCCTCGGGGATCAGTTCCAACACCACGTCATAATGCTCAATGGCTTGGCGGGGCTTTCCCAATTCCATCATGAGTTGTCCCATGTTCAATCGTGGTTCAATGGCATCAGGTGTCCGTTTGATTGCTTCCTGCATTAACTCTTTGACAGCATCAATCTCACCACGCTGCCTGAGGATTAAAGCCAGATTATTCCGTGCCAGCCAGGCATCAGGATTGGTTTTGATTGTTGCCCGCCAGAGCGATTCGGCATTGGTGTAATGCATGGTCTGCATCATCGTCAGGCCAACATAGACCAATAAAATCAACCATGTCGCCCAATTGAACTTCCGTAGCAAGACACTCATCGTTACTGCCATCAAGACACAAAAACCGATGCTTGCGTGGTATTGAAAATGATCCGCGACAAAGGAGTATCGAAACGGGAAGACATCGAAGAACCCCAATGCAGGCAAGAGCGTACCCGTAAAACACAGCAGACAGGCAGGGACGAATCGCCTGCCAGTCTTATTGCCGTAAAGGACACTGCCAAGCAGTACAGTTAACACGCCAACCGGAAATAACCATTGCCACCAAGTGGCAACAGAGACTTCCCATCGCGGATACACAAAACTCAGATTCATTGGCAACAATAATTTGCCGGCATAAAAACTCACCACACGACCTGCTAACAAAAATCGCTGTAGCGCATCATGAGTCCATTCATGTCCGGTTGCCCCGACGTGTGTTTTCTCCAGCCATGCCGTGAGCAAACCCAAACCGGCACCGATGATCAAAAACGGGACTGTCGGAAGGATGTCAGATTTAAATCGCAGTCGGCCACGTTGCTGCCAGAGGATCACCAACATTGCTGCAGGCAGTGTCAGCACCACCGTTTTACTGAGTAACGCCAGAACGAATAAACCCAACGCATACAGCCAATGCCTGAATTTACGTGACTGATCAAAGTACAGATAGACGTTCGCAGCAGACAGATAAAACAGACACGAAAGGACGTTCTTGCGTTCAGTAATCCAAGCGACCGACTCTACCTGCACCGGATGCAAAGCAAAAATCGCAGAAGCTAACCACGCCCATTTATCATCCATCCCCAATCGTCGAAGCAGTCGCCATAGCAGCAGGCAACTGCCAATGTGCAGCAGAACATTGATGATGTGATACCCCAGTGGTTGCAAACCCCAAAGGTGGTATTCGACCCAGAAAGTCGAATGAACGATTGGGTAATACTGTGGGATGGATCGCGGGGAAAACCAGATGTCCCCTAGCCCATCAAGCGTCCGCAAGGTTGCGTTACGGGTGACATAGTAATCGTCATCCCAGATATAGCTACACTGTAACACTGGCAGATAAGCGATGAGTGTCAGGACGATCAATGCCAACAAATAAAATGGTTGACGGGAAGAAGATTCAGAATCGTCGCATTGATTTGTCATTTAAAATCCAAGGCGTGCTAAACCGCAAGCGGTTTGAATCACCCCGACTCACTATTGCCTACTCGCTGATTCATCAGACATCAAAGTACATGCAAAACTCGTAGGGATGTGGTCTGATATCCAACTCGTTGATTTCGGTTTCACGTTTGTACTTGATCCAGTGATTGATCACGTCCTGAGTGAAGACGCCGCCTTTGGTCAGGAACTCATGATCGTTTTCCAAAGCGACCAAAGCTTGATTCAGTGATCGCGGGGTATGCTTGATATCTGCCAACTCCTCGCTGGAGAGTGATGCCATTTGCATATCCAATGGATTACCCGGATCAATCTGATTTTGGATGCCATCAATCACGGCCATGAGCATGGCAGCAAATGCGAGGTATGGATTACACGATGGATCGGGACAACGGAATTCCAATCGCCGCGTCTGATCCTTATGCGAATAAACAGGAATGCGGATCGCCGCAGAGCGATTGCGTGAACTGTAGACCAGGTTCACCGGCGCTTCGTATCCGGGGACCAGCCGCTTATAGCTGTTGGTTGTCGGATTGGTAAAGGCGCACAGTGCAGGTGCATGTTTGAGCAGTCCGCCGATGGCATACAGCGCGGTTTGTGACAGTCCGCCGTAGTGTCTGCCGGAAAAGACAGGTTCATCGCCCTTCCACATGGAGAAGTGCGTGTGCATTCCTGAGCCGTTATCCATAAACAGAGGCTTAGGCATGAAGGTGGCCACCTTGCCATACCGTGCAGCGACATTCTTGACGATGTACTTGTAGTACATACAGGTATCTGCCATTTTCAACAGGTCACAAAACCGCAGGTCGATTTCAGCTTGGCCCCCGGTGGCTACTTCATGGTGATGCCCTTCCACCGCGATGCCCATTTTCTGCATCACTTCGACCATCTCGGTTCGCAGGTTTGTCCCTTTGTCCATGGGGGCGACGGGAAAGTAACCTTCCTTGACACGAATTTGATTGCCCAGGTTTGACGGGTCTTTCTTGCCACGGTTCCAGAGGCCTTCTTCTGAATCAACCCGATAGGTCGCTTCGTTGACGGTCTGGTCATACCACACATTGTCAAAGACAAAAAATTCCATCTCCGGTGCAAACATCGCGCGGTCTGCAATGTCGGTGGATGCCAGATACTTCTCTGCTTTACGGGCAATGGACCGTGGATCACGTGAGAATTCTTTTTTGGTCACCGGGTCTTTGATGTCACAGATCACTGATAAGGTGGGATGTTCCAGAAACGGGTCGATGTGCGCCGTCTCTGCGACAGGAACCAGGAGCATGTCGGTTTCGTTGATCTCCGACCAGCCGCGCGTTTCCGAACCATCAAAGCCAAAGCCATGTACAAAGGAGTCTTCTTTGAGTTCACTTGCCGGATAGGTCACATGCTGCCAGAGTCCGGGAAAATCCAAGTATCGGCAATCGACATAACGCACCTTCTGGTGTCGGACCAATTCCATCACTTCCTGTGGTGTCATGGCTGCTCCTCTCAATGGGCAGGTGATACAAAATAACGACGCCTGATGATACCGCCGACCGCTGATTGTTGCATGTAGCGGGTCACTTCTGGCCGACGATGGTGATGCCGAACTTGTCAGCCAACTCAATGAGTTTGGGTTTTTCAGCCATGATGACTTTGCCAGCCTGCAAAACCAGACAGGTCGCACCCTGCTCTTTGAGTAGTTCTATGGTGCGCAGTCCAACCGTGGGTACATCAATGCGCATGTCATGTTGGTCATGCGCGGCCTTGAGCATGGTCCATGCACCCTTGCGACATAACTGGCCGGTTCGCTCAATCATGCGATCGGTTCCTTCGACTGCTTCGACTGCAATCACAGTGCTTTTGTGTACCGCGATGGATTGACCGATATCCAGGCGACTAACCGACTGGACTTTGCTCCAGCCGTAACGGATGTCGGCCCACTGTGCTTCGGTGGGTTGAGATCGTGTCATGACGCCTTCGTCTGCGACGGTTTCGGGGATGAAAGTGGTTTGATCCATAAGTTGGATTCCTTGCTTGGCCATGGTGTCAGCAAGTGTGCCGAGGATGGCTGCATCACCGCGATTATGTTTAAGAGTACCAAACCAGAGACGTGCGGTCACAATGTCTGGCCACATGCGAATCATCTGGATCGGATCGTAAATATTGACTTTGTGAACCTTGCCGATGAGGACTGCATTCTCACAGCCCCAGCCGTTGAGTTTGCGGAACCATTTGCCCAGATGCAGGGCACCGGCGTAGCAAAATTTCTGGCTCAACTCTTTGAGTTTTGGATCGCAGATACCACGCATCCCGACACAAGCTACGCTATAACCACGTGCCTGCATCCCACGCATTGTCATCTCGGGCAACTCCCCTGCCCCTGCTATGAGTCCGATCCATCGTGTCATGGGTGACATGATAGCAAAGGTGTCTTGAGGCGTGTCGACAAATCAAATCTTGTGGACATTTAGCACTGAGTCGCAAAAGCTCAGAGTTCACCCCAGGGGCTCAAGTCCCACGGGCTTTAATGTGCATTGCGAAACGTATTGGTGATCGTCAATGATTTAAGATTAAATGTCTTTCCAGTTGGCGACCATCTCGGCAAGCAGGCGGACACCGAAACCGGTTGGGCCTTTGATGAAGGGCATTTTGTCTTCCTTGTTGTCGGACGTACCTGCAATGTCCAGATGTGCCCAAGGCGTTGTCGGCAACTGCTTGGGAGCATCTTCACCGACAAAGTACGACAGAAACGCTGCACCTTGGATCGGATGTGCATCCCGGACGCCCACACAGGAGTTGACCAGGTCACTGTGTATGCCTTTGAGCATGTCACGGTGCTCTTGCCAGATGGGTAAACGCCACAGTCGTTCGCCGGTTGCTTCACCTGCATCAAAGACCTGTTTGTGCAGATTTGAATCGTTGACAAAAGCGCCAGCACAGAACGTCCCCAGCGCGACAACCACGCCACCGGTGAGAGTCGCCAGATCGATGACTGCCTGGGGCTTGTAGGTCTTGGTGCCGTATGCCAAAGCATCTGCAAGAATCAGTCGGCCTTCGGCATCGGTGTTGGTGACTTCTGCGGTGACACCATTAAAGAACGTCACAATGTCATTGGGACGGTATGCCACGGTGTCGACCATATTTTCAGCGGTGGGAATCAGGCCTACGACATGGGCGTTGAGATTCAATGCTGCGATGGCCTGCATTGCGCCAATGACTGCCATGCCGCCGCATTTGTCGTACTTCATGCCCATCCCGCCACCGGGTTTAAGCGAGTACCCGCCTGTGTCGAAGGTGACAGCTTTACCGACCAACAGGATTGGCTTGCTATTGGCCTTGGTCTTGGCAGGTTTGTGTTCCATGCAAATCAGTGATGGCGGCGTTGATCCCCCCAGTCCCACAGCAACGAGTCCACCCATACCAAGTGTCGCCGCTTTTTTGTGGTCAATGACCGTACACTTAAGGCCGACCTTCCGGGACATGGTTTTGCACTGCTTGACAATGTAATCGGGGTTGGCAACGTTAGGTGGTGTTGCTGCAAGTGTCCGGGCGAAGTTGGTCGCATCGCCAATGATCAGACCTGACTTGGCAGTCTTGAGTTGTTCTTTGGGAACTTCGACAGTCAAGGATAACTTCTTGCCTTTGTTGCTGTCGTTGACCACTCCCTTGTAGGAATCGAATGTAAAGTTGGCCAAGTTGAATGATTCGCCGATGAGCATGCCCAAACGTGGGTGATCAACTGAGCCATTAAATGCTGGGCCCAACTCCATATGCACGCGGGTGAGCTTGGCTTCATGAAGCAGCAGCAGAAGTTTGCCCAATCCGTTTCGTAAACTGTCAGCACGATAGCTTTCGCGTGAGCCGAGTCCAATGATGTAGACCCGTGAAGCGCCGCTTGTTGGATACACACAGGTAACCTTGCCAGTGGCAGCGGAGAACTCCGAACGTTTAACGGTATCAGCCAGACTGCCCCCCAATTCCTTATCCAATATTTTATATGCTGCGGGGAGCTTGTCCTGACCTTCGAATAATGTCACGGCCAGGGCCTGGGGTGTGCTGTTGGATACCGACGACGTGACTGTGATTTTCTGATACATCAAACAAGCTCCATTGCGTGGGATAATGCGGTTGATAGAGAATAAACATACCATCTATTCCCGAGCAAGTCATTATCGGCAATAACCGCTACAATGCTCTACCCACAATCAAATTCCCGGATAAAAAAATGCCACTGGACAAGCAGACTCTCATTCAACTCGCCATCATTGTACCTGCCGGACTGCTGGCAGCAGGTGTACTTTGGCAGCGTGGGTGTCTGAAAAAACAGTCATTGGACAACCGCCCGATCCACCTCACCGGATTGATCGGACTTGATCTGGTCATTGGCTTACTGCTGTTGATCTTCGGGATGGGATTGATTCCGGTCGTTGGAAGCTTTTTAAACAGTGACGACAAATCGCCTTTGTTACAGGCTTCAATGATGCTCATCGGTCAGATATGTATGTTCTGTCCCATCATGCTTTATGTGTTTTTGAAAATTCGGGCAAGCAGTCATAGCATCAGTGACTTTGGTTTATCGCTACATGAACCAACACATTGGAAAACAGGCGTATGGGCAGCAGTATTGGGTATTCCAATCCTGTTTGCCATCGGGAGCCTGATGTCAGTTCTCTCCTCACTGTTGGGAATCCCCACGCCAGAGATCGCCCACGAAATGCTTGTGACGATCAGCCAAACACGCGATATCAAAACGATGGTGATCTTGCTCGTGAGCGCCATCATTGCCGCACCACTATTTGAAGAAATAGTCTTCCGTGGTTTTATGCATCAGGCGATGCGCGATTTAATCAGTGTCAAGACACCTTGGATCAACATCTGTATTTGCAGTGTGATTTTTACAGGTATCCATATCAACGTAGCACAATGGCAGACCATGCCTGCTTTATTTGTACTCGGCGGTATGCTCGGTTGGATATATGAAAAGACTGGCAGCCTCTGGCCATGTATTATTCTGCATGCATGCTTTAACACGCTGAATATCGGGATCGTATTATTGATCCTCTAACCTTCAGCATCGCCATTACACCTACCAATCAGTTCAGCGATTTAATTGTCCAATACTTATCCTGATTCGCGGGATCAGAAGTCAATTCACGACTCAGATTACCTGTGTGTCCGTCATAGAAGACAACGCTGGTCGTGTCAGTATGTCGATATGCCACACGATTAGTCAGACCACTTTCTCCTGTATATCCAGTCGTTTTTGCAAAACTCGGATTCCAGCAACCAAGTACATCCAGGAACATGATTTTGTATTGAGCATTGATCACGTCCGAAGCACGGATGGTGACCGCCGGAACCGTCCCACTCCAAAATGGGCCATTAAGCGGCATGTCAGTGTTGTAGCCATAGCTTTGTTGCAACTCGGTCCAACCAATGGAATTCATATTCAGCCGAGCCAATTCACCCATCGGACAATTCATATTCAACGGCCACTTGGGTGAATTCAAAATGCTGTATCGCACATTGGCGACCGATTTGAACTGCTCATTCTGATGCCAGGCAATGCGACTCATATCCGAGGGGAAACTTTTACGCGTGGACACAGGGACATACCAGTCCTTAGCGTCGGCTGCATAGATCGTGTTAAACGTCCCAAAGCCACGCAGGATACTCATGCATTGCGCCTGACGTGCAGCCATGCGTGCCTTACCCAAGGCAGGTAACAAAATCGAAATAAGGATGGAAATAATGGATATGACAACCAGTAATTCGATGAGTGTAAAACCATGCGGTCTATTGTTTTTTTTCATAGTGACATCCTGATATTCAAAATTGAGTTGATTGAGAGTGACTCAAAAAAAACTTATTCCGACGCTGGGCCAAGGTACATGTCTGCGAAGTAAATATTCTTCCCTTGCACATAGCCGGACTGCTTGAATCGGGCGATGACTTCGATTTTATTGATGTTGGGATTTTCGAATTCCACGCTGACTTTTTTCCAATCCGTAGTGTTGCGTGGGGCGCTGATGCGTTTGAGTTCTTTCTTGCCATTGAAGATTTTGATTTGGACAAATGCGATGCCAGCAATATCACCCTTGAGATAGCAAGAGAACTTCATCTTACCCTGGGGTTGGTGATAAAGGCGTTGGAACATCTGACCTTGGCCCTTACCTTCCCCATCAATGTGAATACGCACGGATTGGCCGACACCTTCAGGTTTCTCTTCGGTATCCACGACTGCTGTGTGATGGGTATTCTTACCGTTGACCATTTTCCATTTCTCGGCAGCTCCTTTGCCATCGACATCTGCAAACAAAGCATTTTCCAGGAGATTACCTTCCTGAGGCGTCGCGGTATCCGTGGAAGTCTCAATGGAAGACGGGTCGATTGCAGGTGTTTTGGCAACGGCAGTCGGTGTTGATGCGACGCTGGCTTTGGATGTTGAAGCTGAACTGCTACTGCCTGAACCAATCACCTGGGCAAGTGACATATCAGCAAACCACATGCTCTTGCCACTGGTCTGACCGGTTTGTTTGAAGCGACCGATGATTTCAATTTTGTTGACATTGGTATCGGTGATATCCACGACCGCTTTCTTCCACGAACCGCTGCTTTTGACACTTGAAAGCCGAGCCAGTTCCTGCTTGCCGTTGTAGATTTTGATTTGATATAGACCGGCTCCTGGCACATTGGACATCAGGTATCCGGTGAAGCGATATTTTTTGCCGGGTTTGACGTAAATACGTTGCAGGAATTGACCGAGTCCCCCTGCGGTTCCCTGCATATCAATACGAGCCGATTGTGCGACTCCTTTGGGGACCTGGTTTGTGTCTACATGCAAGGTGTGCTTGGTGCCGCCGTTGTTGTAAAGCTTCCAACCGGGAACCTTATCGCCAGTGTGCTGAGCGAACTGCGGGTTTTCAATCAGGTTTTCGCCAAGCTTCACATCATCAGCAATTTCGACAGCTTCCTTTTGCTTCATTGAAGCTTGTGACAGAGGTTGCGCTTTGACTTTACCTTCCCAATAGCGGGAGATTTCGTTGGCAACTTTCATTGGACTGCCCGTTGTGTTGCTTCCTTTTTCATCAGGAATCGCACGACGCCATTTCGCATCGGCAGCGGGGAAATACCCGGCTTCTGCAAGATCAGAAATATCATTGCGATTGCGTGGGACCTTGGGCATTGACTGTCCAAACGACAGTGTTCCTGCATCGACATTGGCACTTTGATACTTTGCATCTTCCAACCCCGGAAGTGTTTTTCCGATGAGCTTACTGATGTTGGTTCCTGCATTGCGTGCAGCGGATTGCGATGTCAATTCAAAGTTGGGCTTTGCAAGGTCTTTGACTACGACAGTTCCAGCTTTGATAAACTTGCTGTTGGGATCAAGTCCCTGCTGCTTGAGAATTTCAATCCCTTTATCCCAATCGGAACTGTCACCGGTTCGGACAAAGACATTGTAGTCGCCATGCCAATTGGGAAGTTTGCTTTTCTTGGCATTGGACCAAGGGTTACTGCCAAAGAAAAGGTTGTTGTAATAGTGATAGTTTTTCAGTCCGTCATCAAAGACACTGTTACTTGAGTAGGCACTACGTCGAGCGAAGGTGGTGTTCTGATAGACATAGACATCCGGCTTGGAGGGTGATGTCGAGAAATTCCGGAAGCCTTCGCCGCAGTCATAGATGATGTTGCGGTAAATGTACATCGGACCTTTTTTCACAGGCTTGATACGGAATCCGCAGATTGCGTTGCGAACCACATTGTCATACCACTGGCAATTAGGCTGTGAGCCTTCAGGTTCCAGTCCGTCGTCAGCAATATTTTCGACAAGGTTGTGATGAATAAGACTGCCATCATTGGTATCCGCATTTTTGCTGTGGTCTTCAATGCCGCCCCAATGGTCATGGACATGGTTATCGTGCACCAGATTGCCACCGGTTGAATCGGCAAAGCTGATACCAAAGTGATCCCAGTAACCATGGGTCTTGGTAGCTAACCAGTTGGTCCAGTTGCCACGTCCGTCACCTTTGGGATCAATGTGTGCCAAAGGATTGAGGGTGATGTCATTGAATCGCACAGTGCAACGGTCTGCATTTTCAGCAAGTTGTATGCCGTGTTGTGTGGGGCCGATTTTGCAGTCTTCAACAAAGCTACCAAGTGTGTTTTTCAGATAGACGCCGCACCAGCCATTGCGAACTGTAATGCCACGGATCACGATGCGATGAACACCATCGACCAGGACATTGGGAAACTTGGGTGAGAGTTGTATATCCTGGGTTGCAGGGTTGGTATTGTCAGCATAGCGCATGTAGAGCATGCGTTCATCATCATTAACCATAGCGATCGCTTCTGCGCCTTTGAGTGTCCGACCGGATGGACCTTTTTCAAAGAGTCCTGGCCATTCAGTGTTTTTGTTGCCAGTGGAGCCGATCTTCACACGCTTGTAGTAGAACTGCGTGATGTGTTGGTTGTTTGCAGTGACATACCATGGACGCCAAGTGATCGGCGTACGATACAAGCCTTTGGTGATAAACGATACATCTTCCCATTTAATATCCATGGGCATGGCACCGTCAAGGATTGCATCTGCTGGCCCCTGGAGGGTAATGGGCTTACCGAACTCGCCTGAGTTTTTGGTGAAGGCGACTCGTTGTTTGTACACACCGGGCGCCAGTTGAATCACATCGCCAGCTTGTGCCTGATCAGCAGCCTGCTGAATGGTCATCGGACCATCAGCGGTTAGTTCAAAGACACGTGCGTGACTTTGCGATACACAAAGAAAAGTCACAGTGATCATCAAAGAAAACAGGTGTCGGAAAGCTGGTTTGTGCATCATCAAAGACCTTCAAAGAAAACATTAGTGGAATGGTTCATGTCTGATTATTTAGGTGTCTGCGGTTTTAATTCCGGGCCAGCGGATTGACGCCAGACGAACTGCATCGGGACCGATTCATGTCGAGGAGACATGTGCGGTTTGGCAATCCGGTCAAGAAGCATCTTCTGAGCGACTTGCGTGAGTTGCTCGCGGTTACGTGAAATGGAAGCCAGGGGCGGATCCCAAATCAAACCGACTTCAATGTTGTTCATCCCTACAATGGCAACATCATCGGGAACCTTCATGCCCATCTCATTTTTAAGGAAATGGGCCGCATACATCGCGTTCATATCATTGATCGCAAAAATGGCATCCACCGGACACGTGCCTTTGAAAATACGTTTGAGTGAGGCCCATACTTTTTGATCACGCGTCTGATTGGTCAAGCCAAAGTCCAGCAGGAGATTGGGATGATCCTCGCCACCAAGTTCCAACCAGCGATCACGGAAAGCATGATATTTATGGTGATTGTCAGGCTCATGCATACACAAACCAATGCCGGGCTTCTTGCGACCTGACGCATAGAGATAGTCAGCAACCTGCTGAATACCGGGGACTCGGTCATGCACCAACTGATCGGCTTTTTCCAATTCAGGTATCAACTGCTGACAGACCACCAACACGTTATCCATGTTGTTAAGTCGCTTGACGATTTCAGGAGATCGCAAAAACCTGGCGAATGAGTGAATCACCAATGCATCGACACGACGCGCAGCCATGTCATCGATGGTTTGTATTACCTGATGAATATTGGTCAGATGATCGGCATGTATCGTGGCATAATCCTGGGCTTGAAGTCCGCGGAGGATCTGCATGCCGATGGACGCATCCCCTGCTGCGACATCTTCGAACGGCCAGATCAATCCAATGGACTGCGTCTTACCACCACGCAAACCTGCAGCCAGTGAATTGCGACGATACCCCAACTCCTCAGCAATTTTAAGTATCCGCTCACGGGTCTGCTCCGAAACGCGAATGCTGTTTCGGCGATCATTGAGCACCGCACTGACAGCACCGTGGCTGACCTGAGCCTGCTGGGCAATCTGTTTAATCGTCACTGGCATGGGAATCATCTCCGGTTAATTGTGCATATTGGCAAACTACCAATATACCAAGTAACACGTGATATCAATCAAATGATATGACGTGTTATCACAAAGTCAACTCCATTTATAAATTGATCTGAAAATCGATCAAATCAACTGGCAATCGCGTCTATTGAACTGTTTGAAATCAAACAACGAAGGTCCAGATGAAATTATGAGCAGTGTTCCAAATGACTGAACCACTACCGGCTGAAGCCGGTAGGTTAGGGGAAGTTTCG